>Ga0222673_1000140_pt1 | contig 43535 bp, 67 predicted proteins | sample AntAcemetagen801_FD_179845 | JGI IMG/M metagenome (GOLD analysis project Ga0222673, IMG submission 179845) | Saline water microbial communities from Ace Lake, Antarctica - #801 | ecosystem: Environmental > Aquatic > Non-marine Saline and Alkaline > Saline | place: Antarctica: Ace Lake...
TAAACGCTGTGTAAAAAGTATAACCACTTGTTAAAGTAAATTCATTACCTAAAACATCAGTATTTATTGTTGCATTACAATTATTAGTAATAATCCAATCTCCACTTCCACTATAAATACAAGAATTAATAATCTCCATAAATTTATACATTGTAAGATTTAATCCAGCTCCATAAGATTCTTCCCAACCAACTAAAAAAGTCCAATCATTACTGATATAATCTCTCCAATTAAAAGTTGGTATAATCCAATTCAACCTATTATTCAATTTTGATTCTGCCATTAAAGTAAAATCTGTAAAAGAATTATCAGTTCTCCATCTTTGAACTTTCATTGTAGAATTATCACCTTCAACTTCATTAATAATATCAAGTGATGATGTTATAATGTCAATTGCATTACTATCAGGTATTTCAAAAAATGCTCTTGTTCCTACATATAAAGATTCTGAAAATTCACTAGAAGAACCTGGTGGTGTAGAAAATATTTTACTAATATTAATATCCTCTCCCCAAGCAGTTCCATTAAAATATTTAATATAATAATCAAGAACTCCTCCCGTTGAATTAATTAAAGTCCATGAAGTATATAATTTATCATCACTTCCTGTACTAAAACCTCTCATTAAAGGTTGATTTGTAGTTGCACTATAATTTACTATATTACAATATGCTTCTAATTCATCAAAAGTAACTGCTCCGTCAACGTCTACATCTTTGATAAAACTACCATTCATATTAGACCAATTACCACCATCATAAGATTTTATGTAATAATCTCTATTATAATTAGAGTAAGGTAAAGTTTTAAAATTAGGATTAATACCTATAACTAAAGGGTCTGTTTTACTTTGTGCTGGAAAATGATGATAAGCCCAAACATTTGTACCATCATCAACATCTACAATAATTCTACCAACACCATCATATCCTGCAATTAATGGTGTCCAATTAATACCATTTTCAGATTCATAATAAATAATTCTACTATGGTCAGAGGAACTATACCCAAATCTAGCAGTAAAAACAAATTTACCATTATCACCAAAATTAGACTTCCAAGCAAGATGAGGATATGATGTATGACTACCAACTTCTACACCAGACCATGTAGCTGCATCTGTTATAGTTTCTGGAGAATTACTTTTATAAAACATCATTGGAGAATTATGCTGATTAGAACCTGTACCATAAAGCTTCTCGTAACAAACAAGAATATTACCACTATCATCACTAGATATTACTCCCATTCTATGGGTATCTATTACATGTTCCAAAGCATTAGGTAATATATAATCACCACCCATTGTATTAGTATCTAAATCGTAATAAGAAATATGAACATCAATACCATCATTAGAAGGTAGTCCTGAACCATAAGGAGGAGAACTGTAAGTAAAATAAGAACGATTATATACACCATAATAATTATATACAATTGCTTGTTTAAAAACATTATCTATACTACTTGAAGCAGAATTATTAACAACATCTAAAACAGCGTAAGTAAACATTCCATCATCTTTAAAATTCCAAACACTACTATTAGAACTATTATAATTACCATCACCAGCCAAACAATACCAATAATAAGTATCAGTAACAGATAAATCAAGAGTATAATTAAGTGCTGTACCTGTATTATTAGTTCCTAATAAAACTAAATTAGTAGAATCCTTACTACCATAATAATAATAAGTAAGAGGATTACCTAATGTATTTACTGAACCAGAACAATTAAGTAAAGTATATACTGAAGTATCAACACTTGAACTATTTAAAGGACTATTTTGTGTGGGGTCTGTTATAATTGGTCCTATTATTATACTTGTATTTAACCAAGAACTGTTTAATAAACCGTCATTTGCTCTACAATTAAAAGTCCAATTCTCAGTCTCAGAAGTCAAAGAACTACTAAGATTATTAATATTATATTTAATATTTTGTGTGAAACCATCACCTGAATTATTATTATAACCACTAACATTCAAAACTCCATTTTTATACCATTCATAATAATAACTTAAATTATTACCATCAACATCACTAGCGTTACAATAACCTAATAAGTCATCAGTAAAACTTACGATTACAGGTAAAATATTAACTGTATTCATAATAGGAGAATCACCAGTATAATTAAACTGCCAAATACTAGTATTAGAAGAATTATAAATTCCAGCATTAGCTAAACACTTCCAGTAATAAGTTTGACCAGTTATTAATCCAGTCCAATTATAAGCAGTTGAAGTATCATTTACACCAAGTAAAGTTTCTCCAGTAGAATTATCTCCAAAATAGTAATAAACAATTGCATCACCATCTTCATCTATTGAACCAGAACAATTCAACAAAGTAAAATTAATATCAATATTTGAATCATTCACAGGACTATTCTGAGTAGGAATAGATGGGGGAGAATTCTTAATAGTCAAAACATTACTTATAACAGCAATTCCACTATATGTACTATTAACAGGTGTAACTGAAACAGTCCAATTATCTCCCTTAACAGTCTCCTCAGAAACAATAGTTTGCAAAGAATGATTAGCCAAACCAGCCTGATAAGAAACATTAATCTGCTCAGGACTTAAAGAATAATTATAAATTTTAAATTCATCGACCAACCCAGTATAAAAAAGACTTGTTGCTTGTGTGCCCACTCCTATTCTTGGGTTTTGAGCATTAGTAATAGTTCCACCAATACTTCCAGGTGTTCCTACAGAACCATCAACATAAGCGTTTACTGTAGTGCCATCCCAAGTTCCAACAACATGATGCCATTCATCATCAGTAATATCTTCAGAAACAATACCATTAACACTTCCTAAATCAGTGTCTACAAAAAAATTAATTTGACCTACGGGGTTATCATCTATCCATAAAGTCCAACCATTATTTGGAGAACTAGTCTCTCTACTTTCTATTATTCTATCAGAACCTTGTGTACTGGTTTTAATCCAAGCAGAAACAGTAATAGCTGTTGGTTCTTCTATACTCGGCATGCTTGGTAATTGAATATAATCATCAGTTCCATCAAAATCGTAACATCCTCCGATTTTACCTGAAGAAGACCAAGTAGGTAAATGTCCTGTTACATTTCCATTATTTTCAAACGTTGTATAATCCTTTACAGTAGTAGTAGAATCACTAAGTTCAAATGGCATATTTAAAACTGCTATACTCACTCCTTCTTTTCTCCAATCTGTAACATTATAATTATTTCCAGAAGTAAACGATACACTCAAATTATCAATGCTTAAATTATTACCTGAAGTAGACACTAAAACAACGTTAGAAACCGATAACTCAGCGTACACTATAATACCAAATAATAAAAGAAAAAATAATACAATCATCAACTTCTTCGTATCAACCATTTTTAATCACACACATCAATAATTCCAGTTCCATTAGGACTATACATTGACATGCAAGTAGAATTAACACTTATTTTAGCACCATTATCGAACTTAACACTAACATTATCACTAATCCAAATAGCTTTATCTTTTAAACCACCACTACCATCCGCACCAGCAAATATTTTTAAAAAAGGTTCACCATCAATACTAAAATTGTAACCTTCTTCAGTGTTTATAGCGGGTGTTGAAGAAACACTCATGTCAACAAGATTAATAACTCCCGAGTCTTCAACAATTCTAATAGCCCCAATACTAAAATTGGCACCAGCCTCGATAACATCATCAGTATTAACTTTAAACATATTAACAAAACTTGTTCCAGCGTTATTTAATGCTCTAAGCCAAACATTATTATTAAGTGTTAAATTGTCAGTCACGTTTATTTGAGCAAACACCACTTCACTTTTTTCCAAAACATCTTGGTCCATAGAATAAAGTTCATAATTTCCTTGTCCCGTGTTTAATGTTGCAAATTCTGGATTACTGGTTGTGGTTAATGCTTGTCCCGTATTATACGTTAACTGGGTATCACCAATACCGTCGGCAGTAACTGAAAGACCATCAGAGTCTTGTGTTAACGCAGTGTTTCCTGCAACACTAAAAGTTGTGCCCGAAATATTTATTCCATTACCAGCAGTATAAGTTGTGTCAGTGTCTCTAGCATCAATTGTATTATTTAATTCAGTTTCGTTAAAAGTAAAAACTGTATTAATAAGATTAATATAAACTTCAGCACTAGTATAAGTAGTATCATTATTTCTAGCATCAATAGTAGAATTCATTAATGTTTCATTAAAACTTAAAACGTTACCACTATCATAAAACCAATCACTAGCAAAACTTGTTACACTAGCCCAAAGAGTAGCAATACTAGCAGTACCGGTAAGGTCACCAGTAAAGTTACCATAAAAGTTAGAAGCATTAATGTCCACCCCATTAATAATAGAGTAAACACTACGAAGATTAATATTTCCCTGAGGAGTAAAATCCACAGCACAAACACTAATCGATAATATTATTATAAACACTATTATTGATAAAAAAAACTTTTTCATCATTTTACACACTCCTTTCCTTAAACGGTTACGTTTCCTTGACCATCAATAGGAACCCATTCACAAATAAACTTTATAACACCAGCAGTAATATTAGCAGTGGCAACAGTTCCAATAATGTCACCACTATTAGCAGCACCAGTAACAATGATTTTTTCTGCAACAACACTACTAGCTTCAACGTTAGTATCAGGACTAGCATCATGCCATAACTCGCTAACATCAATATCTGTTCCCGTAGTTTGAGCAATAATAGCCGCAGTAGCAGTAGCAGTGCCAATTTCGAGAGTTGAGCTTCCACCAACAAGAGTAGTAGTACAAATAGCATAAACTTTTACTTTAACATTACCAACAACGGTGAATATAGCGAAAGGATTACCCGTACCATCATAGTCTCCAGTAGCGTTAGCTGTTCCACCAACAAAAGTGATTTCTTTTGTGATTGTCCTATATGATTCTTTATGAAAATAATTACTTGCATCAGCCATGTTTTTTACCTCGTATATATTTAAAAAATAAAAAAATAAAAAAATGAACTAGGTTTAACTAGTTCTTGTTATTATTGCGTCTTCTTGATAATTAGCCACCATGAAAACTGTTGTCGGAATCACTCCACCAGTAACTGTTCCATCACCAAGTGTTAAACCCGTAAATCCATGCATGTTATTAGAGTATACTCCCACACAACCAGTCAATTCACAATTAACATTCTCATCACCTGAACTAAGTGCCGGGTCACAAGGAAAAATATTATTATCAATAATAACACCATTCACTCCACTTCCACCAGCAAGGTATAAATTACAATTTACGTTTGCTGCAGGACCACTAAACAAATTATCTTTAATTACCCAATCCTGTGGCACCGTATTACTTGTTCCTACTAAACAAATATCTATCTCGTTTTTATAGAAATGATTTCCTACAAAACTACATTGCCAACAGTTACCAGCACTAGTTGTATAAATTGCTCCACCTGATGCAGCCACAGTTGTTGTAACTTTACAATTCTTAAAATGACAACCAACAATCATAGTACCAAAAGCGCACTTAGCAGCGTAATCATCATCAAGCAATATTCCACCACCAGTACTACTAGCACCATTAAAACCCAAATTTGCTATTAAACAACCAGGCGCCCTAACAGTAAGCATAGCAGTTGTACCAGCACCAATCTTTATTTGAGGCAAACCACCTTGAGTGTTACCACGACTAACACCAATAATAGATAAACTACTTGTTGCAGCAGGAATAATAATTGTTTCAGCATAACTAGTAGGGTCACCAGTAAAGTCAGTTAAGTCTTTTGCAGTAACATAAATTGTGTCACCAGGACCAGCAGCCGTAACAGCTAACTGTATTGTACTAAAAGCTTTACCCCAACTTTTACCATCATTTGTTGTAGCACCATTAGTACCATCAACATACCAAGTTGCACCTTCACCACTTCCACCAAGAGAAGCATTTGCAAAAGTTATATCTTCACTAAAACTATAAGGTCCGTTAGTGTACGGAGGAGCAGCTATTCCACCACTCGGAATTGTTCTAAAACCATTACCCATTTTTGTTTTCTCCCTCAGAGCACAATAACAATTCAAATTTTTATGAATCGTTTTTCACCATACCACTCTGAGTTGGCATGATACAGTCATCACTAAAAAAAAAAAAATAAGATAAATTAATATCCTATAAAAGTTATGTTATGAATACCTGTCGAAAGCGTTCCAAAAGTGTAAATTCCAGTTGCCGGGTCAAAAGTACCATCAACATCTGCACCTACATCATCTTGTGCTAAAGTATTCAAAATTTGTGTCATCACTAAACCTTTACCATCAGTAACATCACTATCTAAATCAATAGTGTAACTTGTTGCCGTTGTTGCCGCACATTGAATTGTTATAAACTTTAAACTTCCAAAAACGCCAATTTTTCTAAATACTTCAGTTACTTCTGTCAACTTAATACCCCACAATAGTTATATTATGAATACCTGTTGCCGCTAAAGTTCCCATAGTAATAATTCCTGTTGATGGACTCCAAGTTGCTTCTTCATCTGCACCTGCATCATCTTGAACAAGAGTGTTCAAAATTTCAGTTATAACTACGCCTTTTGCGTTAGCAGAATCACTACCTAAATCGATAGTGTGTCCTGTATCACAAGCAGCACTTGTCTGTATAGTAATTATTTTTAAGTCTCCTGCAACCGCAATTTTCCTAAAAGTTTCTACTACTGCTGTCATTTTATATTACCTCCCTTACAAGATACCGTACATTTGTGTACAAGCACCTTCGAAAGTAAGAACAGGAGTTATATACTCTTTTAGAATATAAACGTATGTATCGTTCTCACTAGCTTTTTCTTCATAAGTCATATCTTGTAGTACAGCCATAAAAAAGTATCTCATATCTAAAAACAAGATTCTTCGACTAGCACTAGTTGTAGGCATAAAACGGTCTCTAATAAACATTACACCATCAAACTCGAAAGCGTCTGGAATACCAAAACCGAGAGTTGCCATACTAGGATTAGTAACTTGTCTTTGTAAGTCAAGAAGTAAACCTTTAATATAGTTATGTGTACTAGCATCTGTAACAGCAAGGTTTACTTGACCATTAGCATTGAAACTAGTAGCGAACTCAGCCCTTATTTGTGCAAGTGTAGGATAAGCACTAGACAAATTTGTAGTATTAGTTGTAATACTAGTAATTAAGCCGTTTGGTTCTTCAGGGTTAGTACTTGCATCACCATTAATAATAGCATCTTCTTCAGCTTCCATCATACTAGCAGTTTTAACACTCAAATCTAGTTGTGAGGGGTCAATAAAACCTTTCATACTAGCAATAGAGGGTCCACTAATTCTACCTTTAGCATACAAAAACTTAACAAAAACACTTATTCTATCATAAGTATCAACCTGGTCAGCGATAGCAGCGTTTTCAGCATACCATGCAGCTCCACCTTTAGCAGTTAAAGGAATATAATCATAAGTTTGACCTTTAATAGCTCTACGAGGAGTCAAGTTTCTCATAGGAGTTTGCCTTATTGTTCTATTAACTATTGTACTATCAACGTATACTGGAATTAAAGCTGTACCAACAGTACCTGCACCACCTGTTTGAGTATCAATACTTGCTTTACTCATAACATGTTTCTTTAAGGCATCTAGCCTATTATTTTTTGTCCAAGGATTTGAATACTCAACACTGTAACCGCCAGTAGAATCTCTTCTAGCTAATTCGATAGCGAATGCACTACCAAACATGTCATAGCATTTGTCTGCTTCAAATTCACTTGGAGCACTTTTAAACATACTTTCCATTTTATTTTTGCACCTTCTAATTTGTTTGTATAATAGGGAGTTCACCCGTATTATCATTTGTTTTAATATCTTTGTTTAAGTCATCACTTGACTCGAATCTTGCTTTAAAAACAGGACTCTTTTTTAAGTTATCAACTTCTTTTCTTAAACTGTCAATTTCGGATAACAACTTTTTTTTGTCATCTTCGTCTTCGTCGTCTTTTGGTTTTTCTTTAGGCTTTTTGCCTTTTTCTGCTTCAACAACTGGTTCAGTTTCAACAATTGGTTCTACAACCTTTTCGGGTTCTTCAACAACTACTGGTTCTTCAACAACTGGTTCAACAGGTTCAACCTTTTCGGGTTCTTCAACAACTACTGGTTCTTCAACAACTGGTTCAACAGGTTCAACCTTTTCAGGTTCCACAACTACTTCTTCTTTTTTGTCAGGATTAACAACTTCTTTCAAATCTTCTAAATCTTTCTTCAAACCATTAATCACAACATTCAATTTTTCATATTCTTTACTAGCCATATTGACCTCCTTACTTTTTTTATTATTAATAAACATTTTAGCAACAGCCATTGCTTGACCATGCCTATTACTAGGAATAGCAACAAAGCTTGCTTCTAAAAGTTCAAGAACAGTATAAACGGTTCTTTTAACACCATCCACTTCTTTTTCCACAAAATCTTTAACTATAGCACCAATACTAATACCTATAATTGCACCCTCATCAAGCATTCCTTTAATCATTCTAGCCAAAGGATTACTCAAAAACCATTTAGGTTCAGCAATATAAGCATAATGCTCACCAATCTTTTTAACACGACGATTAGTCCACTCACCAACCATGTTCTCAACTTTGTTCTCATGATTAACCAAAATGCTAACACGACCATCATCTTTACTTAAAGTTTTCAATGCTTCAACACCAACGATTTCTCCATCACGGTCAACACTATTATCGCTAAGAACAGCAATATAAGAGTCTCCTTGTTTCATAAGCGTTTGGAACAATTCAATATTATCATAACCTTGAGTTCTTTTTTCCATATTAATTACCATTTTTTTTTTATACTTGCACAAACACAACAGTATCACGGTCATTAGGCATAAACGGAGGGTTCTGACCTCTATACTGCTTACCATTATACTCTACAACAAACTCTTCATCAAGAGGAATACTCTTTTCTTTACTACCATAACTTTCACCCATAAGCTTACTAACTTCACTAGTCCTAGCATCATAAGTAATAATCAAATACTTTTCTAATTCCAACTCAGACTCTTTACTACTTAACAACTTATTCTCATTAAAAAAACGAGACGTTTCAGTCCTGGCAATTCTTTCAGCCTGAGAATCAACACTACCTTTAAACAAGTCTTTAATATGGTCTTTGATAACAGTTTTTGTAGCACCATTTTTCAAATCTGTTTCAACCTGTTTCAAAATCTTTAATTGCAACACTTTGGTCGCACCTTTAATACCACTCCATTGTTTACCAATAGGAGTAATATAACCTTCAACTTGTTGATAAGTCAAACTCTTAAGCTTCTCATTCATTTTATCAGTGAAACCAATTTGCACATCTAACTCTTTTTCTGCACTATCTAAACCACTAACCATTCCTTGCTTAACAAAATGTTTAACAGCAACCAAAAAAGGAAAACTGTTAATACCACTAAAAAGTATTCTAATAAAGTCACCAAACTCTTTATGCATTTTGCCAACATCCAAATTGTCAACAGCTTTCAAAGCCTCTTTTTCCCATTTTTTGTAAACTTTTTTATAAAAATCGTAATAGTCACTAGAATCATTCATAATGTTTTTTACATCATCATTAAAACTTTTTTCTAATTTGAAACTTTTATCTTCCATATCATTATCTTTAGAATCATCTTCAGGCTTATTATCAAAAGGGTTATCTCCACCAAACAAGCTAGGAGTCTTATTATAAGGTTCATCACCCCACTCAACAGGTTCTTTACCTTTACTTCTACGATACTCATTAATAGTAAGAGCACCCTTATCAAGCTCTTGCATTGCCTGGTCAAACTCAACCTGTTCTTCAACCTGGTCTTTAGGAACATACTTAAAAACGAAACCCAATTCTTTATCCTGAAACCTTTCTTTCAATATAATATTTGTTATTCTTTCTAACTCTTTATAATAAGGCTTAATAGCATTCTTTACAGTAATACGTTCTTGACCAGCCTGATTACCTTGATTAACATTCTCATGAAAACCGGCTTCAGTAGGACTAACACCAAACGCTCCAAACACTAAATGATGATACCATTTTTGACCATCCAACCATTCCATATCTCTTTGAGTCATATTAAAGTTTTGGAAAACAGCATCCTTAAGATTATTAAACAATAACCTGTGAGGTTTACCTTTTGTTTGATTAACCCAAGACTTTTTCATCTTTTCCAAACTTTCAGGGTTAGCACCAGGAAGAGTAAGCATTCCAGCAGGAATAGCATTATCTTTAAAAAAATCTTTATTATACCTAGTACTCTGAATCAAAAGTTCTAACACTTGCACAATGCTTTGAACAGGACTAAAACCGTACAAAGAATAACTACGCTTATTCATCATACTATAAACTACTTCGTCAGGATAAAACATTATGGGATTAGTTTTAGGATTCTTAAAACTATACTGGTAGTAAGCTTGAAGCCTACGATAAATATCAATTTGTTTTAGAAACGTTCCAGAATCAGCAGGAAACACTTGAACAAGTTCTCTATCACCAAAGTCTTTAAGAACAATTCTTAACTCTTTTCCTTTTTCTCTACCGAGCTCGTCTCTTACTTCAACACTTTTTTCTTCATAACTATCAGCACTAAACACGTTAACAATTGTTCCAGCATCAATCTCTCCTAAATCGGTAATAATCATTGAATGAATATCGTTAATCGAGTTATGGTTAGTGTTAAGGTCAAGCAAAAAGTTTTTAGCTTCTTCAATCTCGTTAGTGTAGTCTGTTTCGTCTTCAGAATCTTTTTTCACAAGGTCCCATTTAGTATTGGTAACTTCTTTTTTAATAGTGCTTAACACCATTTGTACCCATGCGCTTTTGCTAAAATCTCTTATTTCTGTAACGTTAAGGTTTCTTGGTTGTCCTATTCTTGCTGTGAAAAACCATTCAGGAAACACTGGTAGTTTATCGCTACTTTTTCCGAAGTTTCCTGTGAAGAAAGCCAAATCTTTAACTCCACTTACGAATTTAGAAATTGTTTCTTTTAAACTAGTTTTTTGTTTAGATGGAGCCATATTTAAATGTAATGATTAACTTATTATTTAAAGTGTTGCCTTATTAAGAGCAGACGTCCAGATTTGAACTGGGATTTTCAGCTTACAGGGCTGACGTTCTACCGTTGAACTACGAATGCATGGGACATCTCAGAATCAAACTGAGGTCTTGGCAGTCCAAGTGCCAGATGCTATCACTACACCAATATCCCAAAAAACAAAAAAACTAAAAAGGATTAACCAACAACCTATCAACAAAAACAAACCTTTTAACAACATCCTGCTCAATCTCAAAAACAATCCGAGGATGAGTAAAAATACGCTGCCTAAACTGAGCAAACAACTGAATCCCATTATCCTTATCACTCATACCCTTATCAAACAAGTAACCCTTAATAGACTCTTCTTTAACAACACCAACAATTTCTTCAATAATATTCTTCAACTTAGACACCTGAACCTCATTAGCCCACTCCTCAAACTTCACAATTTTAGCAAACTCCTCCTTCCAATCCTTCAAGTTCTGCTCAATCTTAGGAATATTATCCTTAGCATTCTGCAAATCCTTAACAAGCTTATCAACATTTTGTCTACAACCCTTAACAGCCTGCAACACTTGTTTACTATCCATTTCTTCATCTTCAATACTAGTCTTCATAACAATCTTGTTACCTTTTTGTTTAAACACTCTTCTCATTATAATTCACTCTCCTTAAACTCTTCTTTCTTTAAAGATTTTCTAAACTCTATTCTTTCAATAACAATCTTTTCCAAAACGTAATTAGCATCAACCAACGTTTTTCTTGTTTCACCACGGTCATTAGTAAACACAGAGTATCGTTTGTTTATTTCTTTATTACCAGTTTTATCTTTTTTGTAAACCTTGTAATTTATAACGCCAACACCATTACTCATAGTAGCACTAAGACCACAAACAAACATTTTAGGCGGTTCAGTCTTCCAAACATTAATGGTTCCCATAGGAATCTTAGTATGTTTAGCACTACTCAACTCTCTTAATTGTTTATACCTTTTTTTGAGTCTTGAATGTACAGGCATTAAAATGTTAACGTCTATTGCTTCCGCAGCTTTTTCTATAACTCCATAATTCTTTGTGCTATTATCTTTTTCACTCATTTGTTTTTACCTCACTATACTTTTTTGTATCTATAAAAAGTTACCAACTTATAACAATTAGCAAACTTTTTACCAACAATACGCGTATCACAGATTTGTGTTTCAAAACCTTCCAAACGCCCAATAATTCTTAAATCCTTATAAACATTTTTAGGATTCAAACTCAATTCTTCTATTAATTGTTTTCCACTAAACCATTGACAAACATGTTCTTCTAAAAAGGTTTCTATTACGAACCTGCTCACCTTAACTTTTTCCCGCAATAATTGCAGTACTTTTTCTCCTTTTTTTGTTCTTGTTTGCACATTTTACACTCACCAAAATACTTTTTCATATGAACCCCATAATAGCCTTAGCCTCCAACTCAAACACCATACGCATCATTAACGTATCAGCAAAATCAGGACTACCAGCCAAATTCTCCTTAATATCATCCTTCTTCATAATACGCTGCTTCTTCTCAGTATCATCAATATCCAAACTCTTAATCATACTCAACTCATTAACAATCTGCTCCCTAACACCAGGGTCACCAGTCTTCACACGAATCCGCCTCTGATTAACCATTTCGGCAAGCTTAAAATAACACTCACTACGCAAATTAGCAAAAGTCTCAGAGTTAACAGCCTTACCACCACCATGAAAAGTTTTAATACCCTCCATATACGATTCCAAATAGTTCCCCATACCATCACTATCAGCAACAACATGACTCCTAGGAACATGACACTTCTTACTAGTCAACTTCAAAGCTTGTTCAATACTCTTACCATCACTAATACTTTGAACAATAGGAAACTCACAAACCAAACCCTTCCAACTACTAACAACAAACTTATCACGCCCCTTCATAGCAAGGTCCGAACTAATATATCTTTCATCAGATTCAAGAATAAACTCATTACTAAACATGTCAATAATGGCATCATACTCAAAAATGCTATTAGGGTCATCATCATACTCCCAATTACCAAACATCAACCTCTGCTTTTTGCTCGGGTCACTAAGCTGAGACAAACTAGCCTTATAACTGCTTGCAGTATAAGGATTATCAAAATACAAACTTTGAATAAAACAATAATTATCTGGAAGAGTCTTATTTTTCCAACGCTTATAAAACACAGTATACAACCAATTCTTTTTCGGATTACAACTCAAAAAAATAAAAGCATGAATGTTTAACTCTTTATTAAAATGCCTATTAATACGAGATTTAAGCGTGTCAAAAGCTCCAAAGTGAACCTCACCAGCCTCTTCAATAAAACCACCAGTAAACTCCAAACTACCAAACCGCTCATACAACGGGTCACTAGGCAAATACTTAAGGTCCAACAAGTCAATACGACTACCATTAACAAACTCAATATAGTTATACTGACCATTAAGCTTATAACAAGACTTAGGAAGATTATGAAAACGCATAACTTTCTGAAAAGTAACATAAGTACTAGCCATCAAACGTTTTAACTCATTCCTACCCATAAACCATTTAGTTCCAGGATAAGCTAAACACATAACAATAAGCCATTCACAACCAAACCAACTCTTACCCCCTCCAGCGCCACCACCGAAAAGTAAAAAGTCAGTCTGTTTGTTCTGAGTTATCTTCCATGCTTGGCTTTGTTTCTTCGTTGGTTTTAATTGTATTTTCATTAGCGGAAGTTAATATTTCGAAAGTCACATTATTAAATGCTTGACCCTCATGTTCAATCACTTGTTTTTCAACATAACCACGATTTTTCATTAAAGTTTTTGCTAAGAACATTTGAACTTTGAAATTACCATTTTTAGCATGTTCTAAAAGTCCTTCTTCAACCACATCAAGAACCCTATCTTTAAAATCGTTAAAAGCTTGTTTAAACTCTGCATGAGAATCCATCCAAGACCTATAAGTGCTTCTAGTAATATTAATACTATCACATGTTTTTCCAATGTTGTAATTGTTTTTAACGTAGTTTTTTAGAAACTGTATTTGTTTTACTTTCATTTTCTTTTTCCAGCAAGGTTATTGTTTCGTTTAGTTTAAGGTTTAGTTCTTTGTCTTCTATGTTGTCTAGTTTTCCTTGTAGCCAGTATAGGTTGTTTATTGCGTTTTGTGTTGTTTTTTGCATTTTCTTTTATATATATTATTGTTTTAGTTTTTGTTTAATGTAATCTTTTAAAAACATTTTATTTAAACAACTCTCACTTTTTAATTTTGAATGTGTTTCTGAATCTAGTTCTATTCTTATGCTTTTTGTTGTTTTTGTTGTCATTTGTGTTTTTAGTGTTTTTACTTATATTTAAATGTTTCTGCCTTTTACTCTTTTATCATGTTTAGATTTTCATAAATATTACCAACAACTTTCCAATAAGATAAATTTAAAGTAAATGTGGAAAAATATCCTCTCATCCATCTAACTTCTTTTCTATCATGATTATTATATATTGTATTATCTTCTAATATTTCTTCATACTCAATAATGTCTCCTTCATAAATGTCAACGCCGTTTTTGTCTTTCAAACCAGTAAACTGCATCCACTCAAATCTATTATCCATAAAAATAAAATTTATAGGGTTTAATAAATCTTCTTTAATAATAACTAAATCGTCACCATAATTCATTTTTCCTTTAGCCCATGCTCTAAACTTTATTTCCCTCATTTTTCACCTTTAGTTTTTTTTCTTATTAAGTCTTTTCCCTAATTTTCTATGTTCTCTTAAAATATCTCTACACATTAAAGTTATTCTTGTAACAGGATGACCTAAATCTCTAAAAATATCAGATGGATAATGATAATCAAACCATTCACAAACATCATACAAACCAACTTTTTTTCCATTTTCTTTATACATATCCATTTTGTTTTCCTCTATATGTAATTATTAAAAGTTATCTAAAAAACTTTTAAGTTTTTGTAACTTTTTTTTTGTATCAATAGTTATTCTGGATATTTCAAAATTGCAAGATATTTTTAAATTAATTCTTCCAGAAACTCTAGCATTACCAGAAACTCTAGCATTACCATAAACTCTAGCATCACCATAAACTCTAGCATTACCAGAAACTCTAGCATCACCATAAACTCTAGCATCACCATAAACTATAGCATTACCAGAAACTCTAGCATCACCATAAACTATAGCATTACCATAAACTCTAGCATCACCATAAACCATAGCATCACCATAAACCCAAGCATTACCAGAAACTCTAGCATCACCATAAACTCTAGCATCACCATAAACCATAGCATCACCATAAACCCAAGCATTACCATAAACTCTAGCATCACCATAAACCCAAGCATCACCATAAACCCAAGCATCACCATAAACTATAGCATTACCATAAACTCTAGCATCACCAGAAACTCTAGCATCACCATAAACCCAAGCATTACCAGAAACTCTAGCATCACCATAAACTCTAGCATCACCATAAACTATAGCATCACCATAAACCCAAGCATCACCATAAACCATAGCATCACCATAAACCCAAGCATCACCAGAAACTCTAGCATTACCATAAACTATAGCATTACCAGAAACTCTAGCATCACCATAAACCATAGCATCACCATAAACTATAGCATCACCAGAAACCCAAGCATCACCATAAACCATAGCATCACCATAAACCCAAGCATTACCAGAAACTCTAGCATCACCATTTTTTAGTTTTAATGATTCTACCCATCCACCAATAGTTCCTTTTGGTATAAGTCCAAACTTGTTTTTAATATCTACTTTAGCCCTTATTTGAAATAGTTTAGTAATTCCATAAGTATCAATTTTACTTTTTTCAGTTAATTCAATTTTTATTTCATTAATCATTCTTCTTCCTCCTTATCTGTGTCTATTCATTTTATCAACTCCTTATTTTTAGTTCTCATAATTCATCCTATTATCGCCGTAATAAAGTGTTGTGTTTTTCTTTTTATCAAGAATCCTAGTAATCTAATCTCTACAACTATTAATTCGTCTCCATCCTTATTGATTATGGTTATATCCACGTTAATAAAACCTTTAACTTTTTTATGATTCATCTTATTTTACCTTTATTTTAGTTCTCATAATTACACAATATTTTTTATTTTCTATTTATAATTTCTAATTTAATCATATTATCTAAATAACTTTGTCTTGTAAAAAAGTTTCTAACATAAATAATACTTGCACCTATTTTTTCTTCTTTTAACCAATTATTTCTTATTAATATTTTAAGTATTCGTCTTATCGCACCCCTATCATGATTTAGAGTCTCAGTTATTTCCTTATTTGAAAAAATACCTTTATTAGCATATTTAGTTACATCTTCAATTAATTGTAATGTTGATTTTTTTCCCATCTTTACCTCTGTTTTTAGTTTTCATAACACATGATGTTATGCGATTAATTTGTTTTATTACAAATTGTTCGCATGAACATTAGTTATGCGAATTAATATTATCAACCCTATTATTAAAATAATTCTTGTCTTGGTGCAACCATATAAGCATAATCTCCACGAACAAAAAAGATAGGTAACATCTTACTACTTTTAGATTTTTCATCTTCATATATTAATAAATCTTCTATTTTACATTTATCATAAGCTATATGTTTCATAAGTTGCAAAAATCCATCAACATATTCCTTTGAAACAATTGTATTATTAATATATAGTAACCTATTATCCAGACTAACTCTAATCTCTCTATTATTTACGAGTTTATAATCACTTCCATTAAAATCAACATCTTCAAAAAAATCTTTAATTAAAATTTTATCTTCTACAACCCTATTAACTTTAAATAATAAAGCAACGTTACATGCGGTCATAATACCTATATCTTTTAATTTCTTCTTAATAACTTTAGATTCTTTTTTTACTTTTTTATTTATTTCTTTTTTTACTTTTACCATCCTTACCTCCATATGCATTAACCGAACCTTTAGTTTAAGGTTTTGTTAATGTGTGTTATGCGAAAGACACCTTTTTGTCGCTTTTGAGTTTTTACTCAAAAGTTCGCTATAACTATTGTTATGCGTAGCTTTTAATTTCTTTCTTAATTCTTTTATTTTCTAAACTCCACATCTTATTTAGTACATCTTGCCAAATATGAGTTCCTAAACCTCTAATAGCTCCACCACTTTCTAATTTATTATATCTTTCTTTTTGTTTTTCACAATGTTCTTTTAATTCTTGCCACTTATCCATTTTTTACCTCCTTAAACTTCTTCGCTCTTTCAAACGCCCAACACAACACTTCCTATCCTTCAAAGTAAACTTATTATAAACAATAAAATAATGCTGCAAACACAAATTTTTAACAACACTCCTATTACTACACTTCTTACCCTTCTTAGTAACAAACTCACACATAACGATACCTCACACTCTTATCCTTCAAAACACCCCTAACAATAAAACCACTCAAACACAACTTTTTCAAACACCTACTCGCACTATTCTCACAAGTACCAAACACTTCAACAATATCCTTAATACTAAACTCAACACCCCTATGCTTTTTCATATAAAACAAAATCTCTCTCTGCCCCACTTTTCACACCCCAAATCTTTTATTTTCAGTTTTGCATCTCTTCCAATTCGTTTCTAACATTTATTTCCCACCACTTCATCTCTTCTTCAATATCAATTACTGCTTTTTTTAATTCAAACCTGATTCTATCTCCACCCATTTCTAAATTAACTAAAGGTTTAATCTGAAATACTACTCCAAATTTTATTCAATTCATCCTTGCGAATATGTATTAATGCTATTTTATCACTTAGTGTTTCTTTTTTTGCAGGTATTGGCACTAATTTATATTCTCTTATTTCTTTTGTTGTTTTCATTTTTGTTCCTCCAAACACTTTTTCTTATACCTATTAAAATAATAAGCACTACGCTGAGAACAAACAAACACAAGCCTATCCTTACGCCTCTCCTCTCTCAACCACTCATCATACGCTAACTTCTTCCTCCAATCAAGCCTACACTCATCAATAGTAAAAGGACAATCACTCTTAGAAATACTTTTTTCTTGCATTTTCTAAACACGCCTCACAAACCCTTCCATTATAACCTTTTGACAAAACTTTTTTACACTCCAAACACGTTTTAACACCATTCTTACAATCATCACAATACTTTCTACTATCATTACTAGTCAAAAAAAACCTTTTACACGTTTTACACTTTTTATTAAACATCATAGTTTCTGCCTCCAATAATATCCATTATCATCCAAAAATATTTCTGGATGGTCTTCTAAATAGTTTTGTTTACGATTATGCATACACTCACAACTAATGCAAAACACTATTTCATTAGGTTCAACATAAAAACCCATATGTCTATTACAAACAGCACACTTACTAGGAACACTCATTCTAAATCCTCTTCAGATAAATTAAAAAAGTGCATAATCCAATCAACAACAATACTAGATTCTTGAGTTAGTATTGCTTTTGTAACTTCAGAACAATCTAGTTCTCCTGATTCAAATTTTATTTCAGGAACTTTATTAAATCCTCCTTTAGATATTGCTTTTGCCCATTTAATAGCTTCTTTAATTAATTCTTCTCTTTGAATTTTAGCACCAAGACTAAATAATGCTTGATTATTAGATACTTCTAAATCTTTTAACGTTTTTAATTCCTTCATTCTAACAACCTCATTTGTTTATCATTATAAACCATATTAAAAATATGCAAACCTGATTCTGGTTCAACACAATTTCTTAACATCATCACACATCACAAAATCACACTTATAACCTTTCAAACCAGGTAATACATGTTTTTTATACTCTAATTTAATAAAACGTTTCAACCACCTTAACAAAAAAGGTAATTTTATAGTTATACTCCAAACTTTATGTTTTGAAGAAACATTTAAGTAATCAAGACTAGTTCAAGAAAACACACCATTCCCTATTTTTAATTTATTAGTATCTTGTTCAAAACCTAACTCTCCTAACAAAAGTATAGGATTTTCTTTCACCCAATTATAAGATGTATCTCTTCTTATTTGTGTTGTATATTTCATTTTTTTAATTATCCCCCATTTCTATTTCTAAAACTATCTGCTCAAACTCACTCAAACTAAAACTAGAACCAAAACCAGAATTAAAACGCCTACGAATAGCCTGCAAATCAAAACCACCATCAACCAACTTATTAACCTCACAAACAAAACCCAATTGCTCACTACTAAAAGTTTTAATAATATTCCTAACATTCTTCTTCAAAACTTTAACTTCCTTCTCAATAAGGTTAGCATCACTTCTCAACTTAATAACCCTTCTAAGCTTAGTCTGAGTAGTCAAAAACTCTTCATTAAACCTTAAATTAATCCAATCACTAAGATTCAACTTATTAGACTTACAAAACTTTTTAATTTCTTCATCAATATAAACAGTAGTTATCTTTTTATTAAACTCTTCCATTCCTTTCACCCATATCATATTCTTCAATTTGTTGAACTTGTTCTAATCTGAAAGTAAGTTTTTCACCTTTAATAGTATCAATATGTATTTGGTTTTCAGTTATTCTTATTTTTCCAGTGTAGAAAAAGTTACCATTGTTTTTGCTTATTTCTATTCGTTTCATATCATTCCCTCATTAAAAAGTTGTCTTTAAACACTCCTAAATATAGCTTATATATAAATGTTTGTAAATAACCATTATTTAAATAATCATTATTACCTACTACTACTACTACTATACTAAAAAAAAATTATTTATTTTTATTTATTTATTTATTTATTCGCAATTCACAAAAAAGACATTAAATAACCATTATTTAAATAACCATTATTTATTCTACTCTCTCATACAAATGAATACTAAAACTACGAACCATAGTACCTTCTTTCTGCATCCAACGATGACTATTACTCAACAACTTACTCAACTCAATCTTATAAAGAACACCATTCTTAAACAAAGTATAAACCGTTTCAACACCCTTTTCAAGCATAACCTTTAAATGCTCAACATTAACTGAATCACCAACACCAGACTCTCCCAAATCTTGAAACTGATAACCAAAATTGAAAAAAGGTTCCTTCTTCAAAAGTATTGCTATTGTTTCAAAATCGTGTTTTATAATAGCATACCTATTATGATTGATATATTCTACACTTTGTGGTAATATTTTTAGTTTTTGACACACAATTTTTACCGCACTATTCTCAAACAAAACATTCATCTTACCACCTTCATATCCAATCCTAACCCTTCAAACACAACCCTCTTCTTAAAAGAAGGAGTTAACAACTTAACCAAATTAGTCACCTCCAAATAACTCTTTTTCAAAATCTTCTGTTGTTATTTTCATTGTGCTTCCCTGAAAGTCTTAATAGCATCCTTAGTTTCTTTGAACAAAATATCTTTCCTAACCTCATCACTTTTACAACAATCAAACATTGAACCAGTAATTCTACTTCTAACCCTTTTACGTTCACTAAAAGGTTCTTCTATACATATACTAATAACATAATCTTCCATTTTACTTCCCCCCAATTTATTTACCTGCATCATCTTTTTCTCATTCTCACCCATCTTTCTCTTTCCTTTTTTTGTTCTTCCATTAAGTTTTCTGCGTATGGTATTATATAATAAATTACTCATCTCATTCATTTTCTTCAACCTCATCAATTAAGCTAACACTTAAATGTTTACAATCGATTCTACCTTCATCAATAACCATTATGGTGTGTGCAAGGTTTACATTATTTTCATCTAATGATGTTCTGTCTATTTCTTCATTGTTTTCAAACAATCCAAATATGTATGCTTTCATTTAAAACACCTCCTCTAAACATTCCCAATCTTTAATACGATCATTCAATTTCATATATGAAAGTAAATGATATATTTCTTCTTCAGAATTGTTTTCATTTAATATTATTTTAACTTTTAATTCTTTAATCATTTAAATCATCTCCTATTCTTTCTTTCTCTTCCCTGTCCTCGTTCAATCTCATATCTTCCTCCCCAAACCAAGAACCGCATTCTTTCTTTCCAAAACCGCATTACCAAACTTTACTTTTAACCTAGTTTTTGGTTTCATCCACAAATACCTTAAACAATTCTTTAAATGATAACAAATAACTCCTTTTTTCCATCCTTGAGCTTCACAAGCACAATGAGCATCCACCATTATTGTAATGAATTGTTGATATTCAAAGCTTTCAAAAAAGTGTTTCCCATTAACGAACTTGTGGTTTAACGCCATTATTTTCTCCCTTTGTCTATCATTTTATCTAAATAATCTTCCGCCATTTCTAAATCATTCTCAGTTTCAACAAGGTCAGATTTCTTCCATTTAACCCTACTTTTTAAGCCTTCAATTTTTTTAACTATTTCTTCGTACTTCATTTTTTGTCATCACCACCTAATTCGTCAGCACTACACATACCAACACCAGTCAACAACCTTAAACTACGATTTATAGCTCTTGTTTCAGCCATTCTCAACATGTGCTTACCAATAGAAGAATTAACATTAAGCTTATTAGCATCACCATAACCAGAAAAACTTCTACCATTCTTATCAGTTGCAGTACTTTTGAAAATGTACATTTCAGGATTGTTCTGTATTAGTTCTGTTTCTATACTTTGCAAACCTATATCATGAGCCATTAACAATAAACCTTCCGCAGTGATAAACTCTTTACCTTGCAAGTTAATAATGTATTTTTTGTCAATATTACTTTTCAAAGTATTACTAATTTTTATTGCACTATCAAAATCTTCTTCAGTAACCTTAACAGGCTCCCCTTGCATTTCACTTAAAACAGCCACGCTTAAATACTTACCATCCTCTAATACAACATTAACACTTGTACCTTTTAGTTCCTCAGATTGTCTTAAAACCATATTCTTAGCCATGTCTGATGCAGGATTAACCCACACATCACTACTAACAAACTTTAAACCACCAGTCTTAGCAACACACAATATTTTATCTTTTACATTAGTTTTCATTCTTCTACCTCCCACTTACTCACAATCTCAAAAAGTCTAAACTCGTAACGCAACTTAGACAATTCTAGTTCTAAAGCAAACACTAGCTTTCGATTATTTTCAACAATACACAAGTTTTTCTGAAACTCTGCATCCTCTTCCAAAATCTTTGAAACCGCAAAACTACGCTTATCAGCATTAGAATGCAATAATTTACCATCATCATTTTTCATAACTGACACTTGGTATTCAACCTTTTTTTTAATCCCTAAATTGTTATCCTCGATAGATTTCATAAGAATGCTATTTTCAAAAATCTTTCTTTTTAAATTACCTATATTTACGATTTTGTTATTCAAAAACTTTTCCAATTCTATTCTATTCATTTTTTTTACCCCCTATCATTAAGAACACAACACATCAAACCCTTAGCATTCTCAAAACTAAGAACAAGGTCTGTGTTCAACTTTTTATCAAAAAAACTTTTGATTTCATCATAATCTTCATTGTTTAACTCATTAGAGTATATAATTATCTCATTAACCATCTTTATTGCACCTCCACAAAAAAAGTGTACCTTGAATGATAAATAACTAATTCGCCATTTCGATATTCAAAACTTTCAGATTCATTTAACCATTTAAGAATTTCAGTATGAGTCAAACTTGTATCTGAAGACTTAGTTTTACCATCTTCTGTTTTTTTAAAATCTGTACTAAAAAAAGCACTAACAGAACTCAAAGTATAAAAAGGAAAATCGTTACAATGAATCCTTGTTGGTAAACTTGTACATAACCCGTCTTCTATTTTAACACCATCAAATTTTATAAATTTTAGTTTTGTTTTTTTCATTTGCAATATTTGTTTTGTTTCCATTTTTTTACCTCTCGTGTGTGTTTTCACACTTTTCAATACTTATTACGCATAGGTAATATATAAATGTTTGCTTTCTGGTATGGTAAAACCTATACAGACACCTCTAACCCTAGAATTCAACCCAAAAAAACAAGAAAAAACCACAAAGAATCATAATTCATTAACTTTATCTAATACTTCTGCATCCGCAACATAATCTTTCATTCTACCACAATCTGCACAATGCCAAGACTCACTATACTTATTCCAACACTCGTTCTCACATCCACAAAACACACACTTAGTCTTCACTTCTTACCCTCATACTCTATATGCATTAAATCATTATCAAAAAAAGCACTAAAAAAATACATTGTTCTCCTCTCGAGACCAAGCTTATCCTAAATCAAATAAACATTCCTCTTATACTTTTTAATCTGCTTATTCTTTTTTTTAATAGAAGCACTACTATAATGACCTTTAACCTCAACAGTTAAATCAAAAGAAGAATAAATACCAACATAGTCAAGCTCTAGAACAGTTCTTCTTTTATTATTAACTAGCTTTCGATTATTTTCAACAATACACAAGTTTTTCTGAAACTCTGCATCCTCTTCCAAAATCTTTGAAACCGCAAAACTACGCTTATCAGCATTAGAATGCAATAATTTACCATCATCATTTTTCATAACTGACACTTGGTATTCAACCTTTTTTTTAATCCCTAAAGTTTCCATTTTTTTACCTCTCGTGTGTGTTTTCACACTTTTCAATACTTATTACGCATAGGTAATATATAAATGTTTGCTTTCTGGTATGGTAAAACCTATACTAACAAAAAAAAGTGTAAAAAAACACAATCACTTAACAGAAACATACTTTTTCTCAGCCATATAACCCAAATACGCACTAAAAAAGTCCTCATAACAATAATTTAATCTTTTATAATAATTATACTTCTTAAAAACTTCGTCGTCAGTAACACGATTATAATAGTACTCATCTAGAACATTTTGCATCTCATATCTTATTTCTGGCGGCGTTTCTCTAGACATTGTACACCTTATCAAGAACTTCAGCATCTGCAACATAATTTTTCATTCTACCACAATCTGCACAATGCCAAGACTCACTATACTTATTCCAACACTCGTTCTCACATCCACAAAACACACACTTAGTCTTCACTTCTTACCCTCATACTCTATATGCATTAAATCATTATCAAAAAAAGCACTAAAAAAATACATTGTTCTCCTCTCGAGACCAAGCTTATCCTGAATCAAATAAACATTCCTCTTATACTTTTTAATCTGCTTATTCTTTTTTTTAATAGAAGCCCTACTATAATGACCTTTAACCTCAACAGTTAAATCAAAAGAAGAATAAATACCAACATAGTCAAGCTCTAGAACAGTTCTTCTTTTATTATTAATTTGAACATTAGTGTATATTCCTTTATAATCTTTAAACATTGGACACTTATTAATCCAGTATTCTAACCTACTTATTTGTTCTTTCTCATTCATTTTAATATTGGTTTAAATAAATCAGCATATTTATCTACGAATCCAACATAATCCGTTCTTGAAATCCACATCATTTTCAATAAGTTTTATCAAAACTAAACCTTAAACTATAATACTTCTTATCCTCTTCAACCACCGTACTAAGACTAGTATAAATTTTGTAATTACCAGTAGTAGCATGATTATACTTCTTCTGAGCAATTAACAAATCTTTTTTATCTTCAGAATTAATAACGAGTTCAGTACTATCAGGAAACTCATTCATATAAAACTTGTTAACAATTTCTCCAATATTCATCCTAAACTCACCCGTATACTCCTCTCTAAACCACCAAGTTTTAGTTTAGGACTGCCAACTCTTGCAGGTTCCATATTCATAATGTGAGCGTAACCACCCCAATGCTTCAAGTAACTACCAGTCAAAATATAATGCTTCTGAGCTTCAACAATAATCCTTTTCCTCTTATCAACCTCGTAATAATTCTGCACATGATGAGAAAGTTGGTGAACGTGACCAGCAGCATAAATGTCAACATCAATCATTGACTGCATCTTAATAACATTAGCAATCTTTGTATGAGGCATTCTAGCACCCGAGTTTCCATGCGTAGTGTACAAAGTGTATGTTTGTTTTCCTATTCTAAACATTGTTACTGCACCAACACCCAAATACGTAACATTAAGCATCATGCTAAGAATCTTAGACAAATTAGTTCCACTATGTTTGTAAACTCTAGCCTCATGATTACCCACATGGTTTCCAAGTATTAAACCTTCATGAGCCAAATCCTTATACAATCCAACACACTTCTCCAACTGCTCCTGAACAATCTGGTCCTGCTCAAACACTCCAGCACCAACACTAGTCTTAGTAGCAGTCTCTAACTCATCACCCATCAAAATAATAGGAATACTATTCTCTAAACACCACTCAATATTTTTTTTATGAGAATACTCATCATACAAATTAGACCCAATATGTTCATCACCCATCAACACAATAGTTTGTTTATCAACATCGAACTTGTGAAAGTTTACCTTGACACCCATATTAGAATTAGCAATAATGTTTTCCCAAGAGTTTTTGTTATCAACATTGTTTTGTATTGTCATTTTACTTTTTTAATATTTTTTGTATTTTATTAAACAAGCTTTTCAATTCTTTTTGACTCAGTTCACCATTTTTGTCAGTGTCCGCAAAGTTCCATAATAGGTTTGCACCCCAAATCAATAAAAGTTTTCCAAATTTAACCATTAATTCTTTCCACATTTTAGCATTCTCCATACTTTTGATAAATACTTTCTTCTTTAACAGTTCCAGGCATTAAATTTATTAAAATTTTAGCTGATTTTGATAAATTATAATATGCTTTTTTCCATTTTTCACCAACCACTTCAGATTCCATATGTTCTGCACAACTTTTTATAGCTTTTAAATGTTCAACATCTAAAGGTATATGTATTTTTTTTATTTTAGTCATTTTATTTTTGCCTCCATATTTTTAAGTTAAAAATATTTTCTTTTTCTTTTTAAACATAAACTAAAACACAATCCTAAAAGGACTAACCTAATAATCCTATTTTCAAAACTCATAAAGTTTATTTCTATGAGAGATATTCCAAAAAAGTTTTTTTTAATATCTTTCCACTGATTATAAAATTCTATTTTAATCATTCCAATCATCCTCCAATAAAGGTATTACGTTTTCACAGGGTCTGTGTGGTAAAGCGTTCAACCTATCCGCTTCTTCCAAAACCAACAGGTTCCTTTTCTTTATACTCATAAGTGATACTTCCTTCTTCTGTTTTATAAAATGTTACTTGATAATTGTTAGCATGCAAAAAGTTAATATGGTGTTCAATATCATCACAGTTATGATATAGTTTTGTGTACTCAGTAATTTCTTGTAAATAACTTTTTTGTACTAGCATTAAACTGTGTGTGAACTCTTGTTCTGTTATTTCTTCAAGCTTTTCTTCTGGTTCTTCAATCATTTTAATACATACTCTTGTTCTTCATTAAAAAAGTGTATAACATCAGTGTAAACGCTTTTAGCAATATTTCTTTCACTACTTATTATTTTGTATGCTCTTTCAGGAGCAAACGTTGATTCTAAGTGCAAGAATTGTTCTCCGTTCCACCATTGTATTACTGCGTGACCACAACTGCCAATAATTTTTATGTCAGCCCTAAACAAGTTAGTAGTATCGTAACCAAAGTGTAACAGCGATGTAACTAAACACCCATAAATAAACGCTGAATAGTCATCACAATCACCCTCGTCACCATTAACGTAGTAACTGAACGCTTCTTGCGGTGTCAACCAATACTCTTCAGTTCCAAAACTTTCTTGGTCTGTATCGTAATTGTCATTATCGCTTTGCAAGTACTTTCTAGCTATCAAATAAGTTTTAATAATTAACTCTTTTTCAGAAGCGTATTTTTCCTTTAATCCTTTCCCTATAAGGAAGCTTAAATACTTACCTTGATATTCACCATCATTAGAAAAAGAATCTAAGGAGTGCCTTAAAAACGTGTTTTTTGTAGGCTTCCATTTATACATAATATCTTTAGGTTTTAACACATCACTTAATAATAAAGTCTTTTTGTGTTTAACTAAATCTTTAATCTCTAATTCTAATTCATCAACAAGCTCTTGTTCGTTACCCAAACTAATATTCAGCTTAATATTCAAACATTCAACATTACTAAGTTTTATACGTAACTTTTCAATATCATCAAGTAATGATTGATTATCGCTTTCAATAAAAAGTTTCCAAAGTTTTTGAAACACATTCACTTTCATCCACCTTTAAATAATTGAACAGCATAACTACTAATAGTAGGAGTCGCATCATCATTCGTAGTTACCAAATTGAATCTTAAAACCAAATCGGTATCATCATTATCCAAAGCTAAAACGCTTCTCAAACTTTGACCACTAACATCGTAAACGCTTCCACCATCAGTACTAACATCAACAGTTATAGACGTGTCAGTTGGCGTTGTTGTTTCAGCATTAACCAAACAACTAGCAATATTAGACGCCTTAGTGGAACTAGTAGTTAATAAAATACTATTACTATAAACTATTGAAGTAAAAGTAACCCAATCAGTAGTGGGTGTAACTTGACTAGTATGGTCAAATATTGTTCCATCATAAGCTGCGGCAGCAGTCACATTAATATTATCGGTAACTTCAATTCTAACAGTAACAGTATCACCATCTGCAAAAATAGCACTATAATCTGAAAACACAAAAGTAGATGTTACGGTTTCAGCACCACCTGCAGCACCCGAATCGGTCGCAACAGTTCCAGTTCCACTTATAGCAATAGTAACATCCCAAGTACAATTTCCGTTTGTAACAAATTTTACTTGGTTAATATAAGATAATTGGTTAACAGTTAAAGTAACAGTATGGTCTGTGTCTGTCGTGGATGTTCCTCCTGCCGTTTCTGTTTCAGTAGTTCCACCATCTTGACAAGTATAATAATCATTAGTAGCATCATACAAAGCAGTTGAGCTACCAGTGTTTAAAGTATTATTATAACCACCACTATCACTAAACACGTCAACTTGAGCATTAGTCCTAGTAATATCTGTAACAGTAGCATCAGCACTAACTTTTGTAGCTTGAATCATTGTTTCAGTAGCAGCAATAGTGTTACTTACAACACTACCAAAAGTATCATTCATATCAGCACTAGCAGGGTTTTCACTAGTCCAATTAGCATTATCCCCATTTAATCTATTTGTCATTTTTTATACCTCACACAATTTTATCTGTAATATTAAAAGCGAACTCGTCACCCGAACCTTTACTTTCAGCCGTGAACACGTCATGCGTAATCATTATATTAACAGTGTCTTTAGTGAAAACACCAACTTCTGAAATGTCAAACCCGTTAGCTTGAGTAACCGCAATTTTTATACGAGTAGTCACAGTCTTATCAGTAGTGTTAAAACTAGGAAAACCAGATTCCAACGTTTTCAACAAGTCAGAATCCTCATAAGTTCTAAGCAAATCATAAACAATATCAGCAGTAGCATCCGTAGCAGCAGTAAACTCGTCAGTAGCATTATTCGTAGTAACCTCTATAATAAAAGTATCAATACTTCCAGTCACAGTACCCGTTTCAGTCAAATCAGCAACAGTATCAGGAAAACTGTAAACCCAATTCCAACCAACCACTAAGTCACTAGCCTCTTTTGTAATACTGTAATAATTACTAGAATCGCTTCCAAGCTTTATTTCTAAACAAGTACCAGAACTAACAAACTTTGCAAGAGCGGCAGCGTCAAGAACGTAAAACCACAAAGCAACATACTTAGTGCCAGTAATAACTGTTCCTGCACTACTCAAATCGGCAATAGTCCAAATAGCCGTAGCATTAGTATCATTTTTAATCAAGTTTTGAGCAGTAACATCAACAACTCCAGCACCAGGTTTATAACGAACAACATTATCAGTACTATTATCTCCACCATCTGAACCAGTAAAAATGTTATCACCATCATCATTAACGGTTCCAGCAGTAATCGGAATAGGAATCTCCATACCCGTATCAGTAACTACAGGCGTGGTTAATCCAATACCGACTTTCATATAATAAACTTCATCATAATCACTAGTACCCTTATACGCTCTGTTAAGTAACCAATTCTTTCCATTATTTGTAACTACTTCACCATTTGCCATAAATATCAACCTCTAATAATCTGTATTAACAAAATCTTCCCACGCATCACCCTGCCAATCAAACAAGTGAACACCATCATCAAACTCTGAATCAGGATCATCAAAAATGAAACTAAGACCTTTATCCCTTTTTTCTCCAGTAACATTATCTCTTTCATAACTAATATTATGAAACAATTGAATAAGCTGACGAATAATTTCGTTGAAATCACTACCAGTACCCTTCAAATCGTTAAGCCTTTCATTAATACTATCCAACAACTCTCTAGGCTTAAAACGAGGAATACCAATATCAACAACATCATACTCTAAACCATACTTCATTTTAACCCTTTCAACAATATAAAAACCATTAAAATCAGTATTACTAGCATCAACAACTTGAACACGCATTCCTGGACGAACATCTCTTTCAGTAACAAAAGCAGTAGTACTACTAATAGGTGTTCCAAGAGCATTCAAAAATTGTGACAAACGATTTTCTGCATCATCAACAGTGAAAATATCTTCAAACCTAAAACTTTCTTCTTGCTCCAAATCATAAGTATCAATACTACTACTATTTTTTCCACTAACACTACTCAAAATTTTATGAGAATAATTCATAGAAATAACTTCTCCGATTGCTGGAGCCGTAACAAACGTGTAACTCTTTTTATCAACATCAACAGTGTAATCATAAGTTTCTGTGACACCACTAATACCCCTAACTTGTTGAGTCCCATCAATATCACAATTAGTAACAATAGGAGTATAACCAAAAAAGAAAGTTGTTGTAATACCATTACCAGTCTCGCTCAAAACTTCTGTGTCTTCTTCAAAAAAACCCTCAATAGTAATATTGTTTCTAACAGGTTCAAAATTGCTTGACCACTTTAAATAATTAACAACATTAGTTCCAACAGTCAAAACCGTTTCGTAATCAACATAGCCTTTAGGTTCTAAACGAATCCACTCCTCATCATAATCTTCATAAAAAAACCAATTAAGAACAACAGCAATACTATTAAGCCTATTCAAATAAGTTTTTTTATTACTAATAAACTTGTCAGCAGTAATGCTTCCCGTACCTGTTCCACTAGCAACAACGCTAGGAGTTAATCCTGCTCTAGTAATAATATCGCTAAAAATGGCACTATACTCTCCAGCTTCAGTATCAGTATTTTTATCATAACTAATAGTTAAAAGTTTATATTTTAAAGCATGCAAGTGGTTACGACACAAAACCTTATAAGAATTGTTTTCAAACTTTACTTCTTTAACGTTACCACGAAAAATGTACTTATCCGTAGAAGTAGTTTCTCCACGACTTATAATAACGCTTTGACCAACCAAAGGAGTTTTAACATCAACAACACTTTCACTAAGAACAATAGTGCAACCATCACCCTCATTATTTAAACGAGTATGTTCAACTTCTGTACCATCAATCAAATACCCACTACCATCAAGTATTGGGTCTCCAACTTCTACACTATCCAACAAAAAACTATAATACAAAACCATTTTTATGCTTCTTTTAACATTAAACTCCACAACACCCTATTAGGATCATTAAAACTTCTCACCCAACTCCAATCAACACAATAAACATCGTAAACAGTGCCAAAACTATCCGTATAAACAATATGTTGCTGAATGCTTCCAGTCTCTCCAACACCTCTAACCCAAAACCCTACATCTTGAATAAAAGCTTTAATCTTTAAATCAGGCGTTCCACCAGTCCAACCAGCACCATCATTAGCACCCTGAACCATTATAAGCCTAGTTTTTCCACGAGCATTAACCGCGGTGTTACCAGTAGTATCACTAAACAACAAGTTGAACTCTACAAATTTAACATTAATCTGATTAGTTTCTTTATATACTTGACCAAAGTTTTGGTCTCCTGTAAAAATACTCAAAGTTGGTTTCGCCATTATTCATACCTCTTTACATATCCCAAACCCATTCAGGGAAAACGTTTTCTATCATTTGAATACTAGCAGTGTGTCCGCTAGCAACCTGTTCATCATAATAAGCTTGTTGTGAATGAACCAAATCCATATAAGTAGGATTAATAAAAGTTACTTGTAAACTATCACTAACAAAATTGTTATTAGCATCAGTTCTTCCACCATAAGTTTTTCTTATACTTTCAGCAAGCTTTTCATTCCTTATTTGCAACAAACGATTATACTCAGTCATGTTTCTTTTAGCAAGTTCTTCCTCATCAAGCAAACCAATTAATTGTTGAAGACTTAAATGAAGAGTAGCACCTTGAACATCCAAGTTTTTAATATTCTCAGCCCATTTACCTTTACTAGCTAATACGTTAGCATAAACTTCATCATTAGCATCAAGTATTCCTCTTTCACGAGCTTCACGCATAGTCAAAATATTAACTATTTCTCCAGTACGCTCATTAACTTCAATAACTTTATCTTCGCCATCAATAACAGCTTTTTGAAAATACCCCGTACTACTAACCCCATTAAAAGTTGTTCCACCTGTACGACCAGCCTCATTTATTGCTGCTTGAGTTCCAACAACGGCACCAGCTATTGCAACACCAATACCTGTTAAAACACTACCAATACCGCCAGCGATTCCAGCAGCACCAGCCAAACCACTAAGACTTAACTTACTACTTTTAACAGCGATAGCCGTGCTTTGTTTCATACTCTTCAAAATACTTGTCAACACTTTTAATTCTTTACTATTATTACCGCCCGACTTTTTAACGTTACCAGTAACACGACTAGTATTAATAGTTACTTCAGCCGTAGCAATATTATTTTCCGCCATTTTTTAACCCAACAACATATTTTTTTAGAGAAACACTTTTTTGGTTATTAAACCATTCAACATCTTCTTTATGAAAAATGTCTGCATCATCACTCTTTTTTTCAACCTTTACTTCAGGCTGCAAAATCTTGTAAAACAATAAGTACTCTTTCATCTTTGTTCTTACCAAATTACTATCATCAATAAACAAGTTATCCATTTTTTTATTAGATAAATCTAAAAGTTCATACTCAAAAAGTTGATAAAACAAGTTAATATTAAACGCTTGAGTACCAAAAAAGCTTTTATTAAACACGTCATTCAAAACCTTGTTAGTCAACTTTTTAAAATAAACTTTTCCAAAACTTAAATCAACAAAAAAATCACTCAACTCTTTCTTTTTCCGAAAAAGCTTTAACAAACTCATACAGTCCACCACTCAATAGGAACATTACCCAGACCTTTTCTAGCAGTGCCTCTAAATGTTAATAATACTAAGTCACCACCTAAACTAATACTTTTACTAATACTATCAATACTACACTCATCAAGCTGAATATTACCATAATTACTACCATTAACAAACTCTATCTCAAACTCTAAACTACTAGTAGGACTAATACTAACACTACCATCTTCAGGAGTGTAAACACCTGTATTAACATAACCATAAAAATCATTAATAATAGTTGTTTTCAAACCATTAGCCATAATAATACCAACCTCAAAAGTGTAACCACGAGGAGCACCAAGCTTAGGAATACCAATAAAACGACCATCTAAACCACGAGTATCCGTATTCAACTTGTTATCATAATTCAAAGTAAAACTTCTAACACCACTCAAAGCACTAGGACTAGCACCCCACTTCCAAGTACCATTAATCATGACAAAAGCACTATTAGTATTAGGAGTATAAGTTTCTCCACTACTACGAAAACCACTCTTTTGAGCAACAAAGTTTCCACTAAACTCAAGCTTTCCACCAATTTCTCCACTCAAACTAAAATCTTTACCAACACAACCCCAACCAAAATCTGAACTATCACTATCGCTACCATCATCATTCAACATTTCAATACTGAAAGGTTGCAAGTGACTACTACTAACACTGAGAGCTGTAGCTTCAGTAAGCTTGTAATGGTCTCCGCTCGTACCAGCACCACTCTTTGGACCAATCCAGTGTTTTAACATATCAAAATCTACAACACTAAAAACAACATTACCATTAGCATCAAAAGGACCATAAGTTGTGCTAACAGCATTCAACCCTTCTCCTAATCCTGCATCATAAATAAAATTGTTCTCAGCTTCAATACTTGCACTTTGAACACGAATAGCTTCACTCCAAGAACCAGCTTCGGTTCCGTAAGCACTATCTTCTGTACCATATTGTATTTTTGTGAACATACTTCCTTGACTCATTTTAACTAATTACCTCAACATTTAATGGAGCACTTAACTCCAACACTTTCGTAAAAACTTTTGTACCCCTAAAAGGTTCATTAATCATTGGACCAACACTAATAGGAGTAACATAACGAACATAAAAAAAACTTTTTTTGTTCACCAATATGCTTTGTCTAATACTTTTCATCATATCCATCGTTTGCTCTTTACCAATACCATAAACATAAACACTTATTAAAATACCACTAATATTACTAGAACCACTCAAATCGTTATCGTCAGTAACAATGCTTGTAATATCAACACTAATACGAGGATAACTACTAATTTTTAATTCTGTTTTAGGAAAATCAGGAAATATTTTGTCTGTAGCTCCAGTATCATAACCAATAGTGTAAGCACCAGTTTGTGCTGCAACAAAACTTATAACTCCCGTATCATAAGCAACAGTGTAATTAGTTTTTAGTTTAAGAGTTACTCCACCAACAACGATACTACGAACATTCTTAACAAGAGTCGGACTAGTAGCCAACGTGTGAGAACTTGCAGCACTAAAAGTTCCAGTATCACTCTGAGTAGTAACACCCCTTTGAGTAATAGTTAAAACATCTTGATTCCTTAAAAACACTACGAACTCTTGTTTAATAAGTTCTTCATCTAACAAATTTGTTATAGTCATACTTCCACCTCTTGTAAGTGTAGTTCAGCGTTTTGTTGAACAATCTTTTTAAATTTTGAAAAAAACACAGGTCTAATAAATGGTTGAGGAGTCATTCCTTTAACACTCTTAGCAAAAACCGTTTTATTACCAATACTAAACTTTAAAGCTTTAGCCTCTTTAGGAGTAATAGGTCTTTTCAAAGGACCATAAATGCCAGTACCATACTCTAAATACAAAGCGTACTCAGGCATGTAAACAACTATTTTATTACCATTAGCTTCAACCCTAATATGTTGTTTTAAGTTACCAGTATCAACAGGACAAGCAATTACTAACTCAGTGTTCAAATCGTTAGCGATTCCAGCAATAAACTTTTCAAAACCAACTATTTCGCTCATATTAAAAACCACCAACTAGAAGAAAATTTAATAAACATTAATTTAACACTCATTCTTTAACCTCCAGGTTTTCAATTTATACTCTATTCTGAGAGTTTAAGAGTTCAAGAACAATCTTGCAACCCTATAAAAAAATATTTTTCCAAGCCGTCTAGGAACAACCTTTTCAACACGATAAGTTTCTGAATCATAAGTTACCTTATCATCCTTATTAATATCAACACCTGATTTAACAAGCAAAACCGCATCAGCACCCTGAAACAAACCTTCATTATCCTGACTCCAATCACTTTCTTTACGAAAAAAAGGACCTTGAATAGTAACGCTACTAGCATCACTCAAAACTTCATCACCACTAATGTTTTTAATAGTCTTAGTAACAACAACGAAAGCCAAGTTTTTACTGAAAGCGTCAATCATTTTTTCAAAAGGACGATTAGTAATACCTAGTTTGAAAACGTGTGTTGTTACCATATTACTCTTTTTGATTAACTTATTATTTAAAGTGTTGCCTAAGAAACAAAAATATCCATCTTTCTTCCAACACTATCAAGCAAACTATTTTTTCTAGCTTCTAACTGGTTAACAGCCTCACGAACATTAACGTAAACCTGACCAACACTAACACTTCCCTCAGGAAGAGTATACACACTAGGCGTGTCAAAACTTCCTCCAGTAATCCTAACAAAAACAACTATTCCTGCAACCACACTAGTAAGTTCTTCAACACTAGTAGGAACACTAGAGTAACCATGACTATAATCTATACGCACATTGTTTCTTCCTCTAGGAAAACGATAATCATTAACAATAATTTCTGAACCATCAATTCTTACTTTGAATAAAGGAACATTATAACTAAAAACGCTATCCTGGTCCATATAAACATTATCTATTTTTGCTTCAGTACTATAAGTTGTGTTTGCAACAACTCGTATAAAGTATAAAGAGTCACTATCATTAACACTTGTTTTACTCCAAGAATCAAGACTATCCCAACTAAGCTTTCCACTAGACTCAATATCGAGAACTCCCGTAACGCTTTCTGTGGGTGTGAGAGCAGTCCAAGCACTACCATTCCAATACTCAATCGTGTTAGTACCAGTAGTAACTCCTTCAGTAAAAAGGTTTATTGTTAACCCTAAAAACTTGTAAATGCTTCCAACATACAAGTAATCACCATTAGCAGTAGTGCTTCCAAAAGGTTTAAAACTCGTACCTTCAAAACTGTTAGCTTCACTAGTATTATTCGCGTAAGAACTAAGAGTACTATCATAACTTTGAACACTTCCAAGACCAACATTTGTAGCTAAAACGCTAACACGAGTAACATTAAGTATTCCTTTTTTGCTAAGAACAAACCTGTCAGGCTCATCCCAATCATTAGCGTAAGGGTAATCAGTAGTAGGATATTGAAAATTTGCTTGACCATCAAACAATTCATAATCATCAGAACCAGTACCCCAATAGTTGCCAGTAAGTTTATCAACTTCTGCTTCAGCCAAACTAATAATGTAAGCCAATTCTGAATCACTAATGTCTTTAGAATAAGAATAATCAGCAAACAAAACGTTAGTCGAAAGAGCTGTGACACCAGCACTTGTTAACTCTATTGTTCCACCATCTTTACTCATAACATAATGAGTTGTTTCTGTAAGCTCTGTGAAAGAGTTATCACTAGTTCCAGAACTATATTTAAGAGTGTAAGAGCTAGCAAGCACTTGACCATTATCTAAATCAAAACTTGTAGCACTACTAGTGCCTGTTCCAACATTTTCGTTAACAACCAAAATGCTAAGTCCAACAGTTTCAGCAACTTTTAAAGTTGTAGTATAAGTATTACTAACACTATCGGTTCCGCCAAGAGTGAAATAATTAAGAGTGATATTTTGGTTATCCCAAACACGATTAATAAATGTTAAAACACTATTAGACAAAGTATAATCAACACTATATTGAAGTGCAGCATTAGATATTATAATATTAAAACCACCAATTATTGCAGGAGTATTATCTAAACTATAAGTTCTATTAGCATCACCATCACTACCTGTCAAGCTCGCACCTGTTATATCTTCATGTCTTATCGTATTCACCATTTTTTTGTACCTCTTAATTTATTAACTTTTTTAAAATACTAATTATTTTGCTTTTTTTCCAACTTGCTTTTATTTCTGTTTCGTAACCTATTTTTGCTGCAAAATCGTTAAGTTCATCTTTTGTCATGTTTTCAAGAACTATTTCTTCAACAGGTTCATTAACTACAAGTTCTTCTTTAACTATTTCTTCAACTATTTCTTTAACAGGTTCATCAACCATTACACTAAACCTTTCATCTTCCAAAAAACCAATACCCAAATCAATAACTTTATTAGATTGAACACTAACAAACTCTTTATCAATTTTAAGGAAAACAACTTTTCCACTCACATTTTTAAACATCATCTTTTTTTACCTCTAAAACATTTATTTTATGAAACCACTAACGAATCCACCAATTAATCCTCCAATCGTTCCAAATATTCCGCCTTTAATTTTGACGGCAATCAAACTCTTTTCCATACTATTAATTCTAGTATCTTGTTCACCATTATGCTTACTAACAACATCAAGCTTATTGCAAATGTCTTCAACTTTTGCTTTCATAAAACCCCTGAACTCTGCTTGACTAACTTTCCAGTTTTGATAATCTTTATCTCCATTAACCATTTTATATAACCCAATTATACTGTGATGAACTATTAATAACAATATTGACACTTGCAGAATCATCAACACTTAACCAATAAGGGTCTTCATAAGCGTTTATTCCAAACTCGTCACTACCAAAACCCCACTTAATAACATCGGTAGGATTATTTTTGTAAGCTTTTATTCTAATATTGTAAGTTGTTCCTTTACTAAACTTGATAGCATACTTAACCTTAACACTCCAAGTTTTGCTCAAATCGATAGTTCTCCAACCCTCACCCCAACTTCGTTGCAAAATAGCTTCTTTTGGTGCAGGGTCAAAATCGAAACCAACACTTCTACCCCAAGGGTCATAACCAGTAGGATAAATAAACACATCCTCTTTCGCAGTGAAACTAACATAAGCATAACAAGGTTCTTCTATTGTTCCAGCACAAACCATGTCACCAGACACACTATTTATTGTTATACAACCTGTCAATGATAAGTATGAAAATATTAAAAAAATGATTGATGTGCTACTAATTCCAACTATTTTAGCCCATTTAATAATTGTTTGAGAATAAATTCTTTTACTCATCCTTTCACCCCAAACCTTGCACCACTAATAGTAAGCCTACCACCATTAACCGTAACTTTACTCATATTAGTAATATTAAACGCTGTGTAAAAAGTATAACCACTTGTTAAAGTAAATTCATTACCTAAAACATCAGTATTTATTGTTGCATTACAATTATTAGTAATAATCCAATCTCCACTTCCACTATAAATACAAGAATTAATAATCTCCATAAATTTATACATTGTAAGATTTAATCCAGCTCCATAAGATTCTTCCCAACCAACTAAAAAAGTCCAATCATTACTGATATAATCTCTCCAATTAAAAGTTGGTATAATCCAATTCAACCTATTATTCAATTTTGATTCTGCCATTAAAGTAAAATCTGTAAAAGAATTATCAGTTCTCCATCTTTGAACTTTCATTGTAGAATTATCACCTTCAACTTCATTAATAATATCAAGTGATGATGTTATAATGTCAATTGCATTACTATCAGGTATTTCAAAAAATGCTCTTGTTCCTACATATAAAGATTCTGAAAATTCACTAGAAGAACCTGGTGGTGTAGAAAATATTTTACTAATATTAATATCCTCTCCCCAAGCAGTTCCATTAAAATATTTAATATAATAATCAAGAACTCCTCCCGTTGAATTAATTAAAGTCCATGAAGTATATAATTTATCATCACTTCCTGTACTAAAACCTCTCATTAAAGGTTGATTTGTAGTTGCACTATAATTTACTATATTACAATATGCTTCTAATTCATCAAAAGTAACTGCTCCGTCAACGTCTACATCTTTGATAAAACTACCATTCATATTAGACCAATTACCACCATCATAAGATTTTATGTAATAATCTCTATTATAATTAGAGTAAGGTAAAGTTTTAAAATTAGGATTAATACCTATAACTAAAGGGTCTGTTTTACTTTGTGCTGGAAAATGATGATAAGCCCAAACATTTGTACCATCATCAACATCTACAATAATTCTACCAACACCATCATATCCTGCAATTAATGGTGTCCAATTAATACCATTTTCAGATTCATAATAAATAATTCTACTATGGTCAGAGGAACTATACCCAAATCTAGCAGTAAAAACAAATTTACCATTATCACCAAAATTAGACTTCCAAGCAAGATGAGGATATGATGTATGACTACCAACTTCTACACCAGACCATGTAGCTGCATCTGTTATAGTTTCTGGAGAATTACTTTTATAAAACATCATTGGAGAATTATGCTGATTAGAACCTGTACCATAAAGCTTCTCGTAACAAACAAGAATATTACCACTATCATCACTAGATATTACTCCCATTCTATGGGTATCTATTACATGTTCCAAAGCATTAGGTAATATATAATCACCACCCATTGTATTAGTATCTAAATCGTAATAAGAAATATGAACATCAATACCATCATTAGAAGGTAGTCCTGAACCATAAGGAGGAGAACTGTAAGTAAAATAAGAACGATTATATACACCATAATAATTATATACAATTGCTTGTTTAAAAACATTATCTATACTACTTGAAGCAGAATTATTAACAACATCTAAAACAGCGTAAGTAAACATTCCATCATCTTTAAAATTCCAAACACTACTATTAGAACTATTATAATTACCATCACCAGCCAAACAATACCAATAATAAGTATCAGTAACAGATAAATCAAGAGTATAATTAAGTGCTGTACCTGTATTATTAGTTCCTAATAAAACTAAATTAGTAGAATCCTTACTACCATAATAATAATAAGTAAGAGGATTACCTAATGTATTTACTGAACCAGAACAATTAAGTAAAGTATATACTGAAGTATCAACACTTGAACTATTTAAAGGACTATTTTGTGTGGGGTCTGTTATAATTGGTCCTATTATTATACTTGTATTTAACCAAGAACTGTTTAATAAACCGTCATTTGCTCTACAATTAAAAGTCCAATTCTCAGTCTCAGAAGTCAAAGAACTACTAAGATTATTAATATTATATTTAATATTTTGTGTGAAACCATCACCTGAATTATTATTATAACCACTAACATTCAAAACTCCATTTTTATACCATTCATAATAATAACTTAAATTATTACCATCAACATCACTAGCGTTACAATAACCTAATAAGTCATCAGTAAAACTTACGATTACAGGTAAAATATTAACTGTATTCATAATAGGAGAATCACCAGTATAATTAAACTGCCAAATACTAGTATTAGAAGAATTATAAATTCCAGCATTAGCTAAACACTTCCAGTAATAAGTTTGACCAGTTATTAATCCAGTCCAATTATAAGCAGTTGAAGTATCATTTACACCAAGTAAAGTTTCTCCAGTAGAATTATCTCCAAAATAGTAATAAACAATTGCATCACCATCTTCATCTATTGAACCAGAACAATTCAACAAAGTAAAATTAATATCAATATTTGAATCATTCACAGGACTATTCTGAGTAGGAATAGATGGGGGAGAATTCTTAATAGTCAAAACATTACTTATAACAGCAATTCCACTATATGTACTATTAACAGGTGTAACTGAAACAGTCCAATTATCTCCCTTAACAGTCTCCTCAGAAACAATAGTTTGCAAAGAATGATTAGCCAAACCAGCCTGATAAGAAACATTAATCTGCTCAGGACTTAAAGAATAATTATAAATTTTAAATTCATCGACCAACCCAGTATAAAAAAGACTTGTTGCTTGTGTGCCCACTCCTATTCTTGGGTTTTGAGCATTAGTAATAGTTCCACCAATACTTCCAGGTGTTCCTACAGAACCATCAACATAAGCGTTTACTGTAGTGCCATCCCAAGTTCCAACAACATGATGCCATTCATCATCAGTAATATCTTCAGAAACAATACCATTAACACTTCCTAAATCAGTGTCTACAAAAAAATTAATTTGACCTACGGGGTTATCATCTATCCATAAAGTCCAACCATTATTTGGAGAACTAGTCTCTCTACTTTCTATTATTCTATCAGAACCTTGTGTACTGGTTTTAATCCAAGCAGAAACAGTAATAGCTGTTGGTTCTTCTATACTCGGCATGCTTGGTAATTGAATATAATCATCAGTTCCATCAAAATCGTAACATCCTCCGATTTTACCTGAAGAAGACCAAGTAGGTAAATGTCCTGTTACATTTCCATTATTTTCAAACGTTGTATAATCCTTTACAGTAGTAGTAGAATCACTAAGTTCAAATGGCATATTTAAAACTGCTATACTCACTCCTTCTTTTCTCCAATCTGTAACATTATAATTATTTCCAGAAGTAAACGATACACTCAAATTATCAATGCTTAAATTATTACCTGAAGTAGACACTAAAACAACGTTAGAAACCGATAACTCAGCGTACACTATAATACCAAATAATAAAAGAAAAAATAATACAATCATCAACTTCTTCGTATCAACCATTTTTAATCACACACATCAATAATTCCAGTTCCATTAGGACTATACATTGACATGCAAGTAGAATTAACACTTATTTTAGCACCATTATCGAACTTAACACTAACATTATCACTAATCCAAATAGCTTTATCTTTTAAACCACCACTACCATCCGCACCAGCAAATATTTTTAAAAAAGGTTCACCATCAATACTAAAATTGTAACCTTCTTCAGTGTTTATAGCGGGTGTTGAAGAAACACTCATGTCAACAAGATTAATAACTCCCGAGTCTTCAACAATTCTAATAGCCCCAATACTAAAATTGGCACCAGCCTCGATAACATCATCAGTATTAACTTTAAACATATTAACAAAACTTGTTCCAGCGTTATTTAATGCTCTAAGCCAAACATTATTATTAAGTGTTAAATTGTCAGTCACGTTTATTTGAGCAAACACCACTTCACTTTTTTCCAAAACATCTTGGTCCATAGAATAAAGTTCATAATTTCCTTGTCCCGTGTTTAATGTTGCAAATTCTGGATTACTGGTTGTGGTTAATGCTTGTCCCGTATTATACGTTAACTGGGTATCACCAATACCGTCGGCAGTAACTGAAAGACCATCAGAGTCTTGTGTTAACGCAGTGTTTCCTGCAACACTAAAAGTTGTGCCCGAAATATTTATTCCATTACCAGCAGTATAAGTTGTGTCAGTGTCTCTAGCATCAATAGTAACATTAAGAACTGTTTCATTAAAAGTTATAGTTCCAGAACTAGTTATAGCTCCACCAGTCAAATAAATATCATCTGTAGCCACACTCGTAACAGTTCCAACTGTAAGTGTAGTATCACAATCAATTTCTGTATTAGACAAATCATAAATGCAAGTTTTTCCATCTGTAAGTGTTCCAAGGTCTGTTCCTTCAAGCATATCACTATTATTAACATTTAAGTCTGCTTGACTCGTTTCTGAGTCCCAAGTTGTTGCAATGTCTGATGTTCCTGTTAAATTTCCTATAAAACTTGTTGCAGTTATATTATAGCTTCCCGCATCCCAATTAGCAGTTAATTCATTATTACCGTCTTTATGAATACTTAAAGGGTCAATCTCTTGCCCAACAGGTGTTCCAAAACCTTTACTCAATATTACCCAATCAAAATTATGAACATGAGCAGTATTAGGGGGACCAGCCACTTGATAAAACCTAACCCTGATAGGATTACTACCATTTACATGGTCTGCATAATTATAAACACCTAATGTTTTAATTTTGTAAGTTGTTGATTCAGTTAATATTCCATAATCTTCCCATGAAGAATCTGAATAATCCCATATTTGAATAGACGTTGCGTGTCCTGAATCCAAATTAGTTTTATGTCTTATTATTAATGTTGAAAACTCTGTAACACCAGTAAAATTGACTATTAATTCATAATCAGAATTTGTTTCGGTTACATTATAAGGAACACCATTATACGTTTGAATATCTGCCAAATTCCCTGTCCCAGTACCAGTTACGACATCAACAGAACTAGCATTAAAATAATTAACTTCCAATTTGGATTCATTAAACAATAGTTCTGTACCATCAAAAGTGTTCCAAGTATCACCACTAGTCCAATCATAACTACCATAAAAGTTATCAGCTGTAACACTATAACCTGTAGCATTAATATTAGCAGTTGTATTATAATAAGTACCATCATCAGTAATATCCCCTGCGTTTATATCGCTAGGTGAACCAAGGTCATCCCAGTAATCACTAGAGTTAACATTAAGATTAGCTTCATCACCTACAACTATCCAAGTTCCATCATCAGTGATATCATCACTTCCAATATCACTAGGAGTGTTTAAAGAATCCCAATAATCACTACTATTAACATTCAAATCAGCCTGACTTGTTTCACCATCCCAAGTAGTAGCTGTATCAGCAATACCGGAAGTAGTAGAGTGATTAACGTTTAAGTCTCCTTCACTAGAAGTATTTATTTTTAAATTTATTAAAGTTGCTTGAGTAACATTATTAGCAGCTTGAAGACTTATTTCTGATGCTAAATCAGTAATATTAGCATACCTATTATCTCCACTAGTAGTATTAAAACTAAGACTATCACTTTTATTATAAATCCAAGTACCATCTAAAGCCCATTTAGAATCAAAATTGCTACGAGCATCAATAGTATTATTCAAATCAGATTCGTTAACATTAAACTCTGTACTATTAAGGTACAAGTAGTCACCAGCACTATACTTAGTATCATTATTTCTAGCATCAATAGTAGAATTCATTAATGTTTCATTAAAACTTAAAACGTTACCACTATCATAAAACCAATCACTAGCAAAACTTGTTACACTAGCCCAAAGAGTAGCAATACT
>Ga0222673_1000142_pt1 | contig 43448 bp, 56 predicted proteins | sample AntAcemetagen801_FD_179845 | JGI IMG/M metagenome (GOLD analysis project Ga0222673, IMG submission 179845) | Saline water microbial communities from Ace Lake, Antarctica - #801 | ecosystem: Environmental > Aquatic > Non-marine Saline and Alkaline > Saline | place: Antarctica: Ace Lake...
CAGGAATACAAGTAGATTATGGAATCAGGGCTCTTCTGCGGGCTATGACGCTCCTACAGAGCTCGCCAAACTCATCTCGCACCTTGGCAGATTCAGCCTCGAGCCAGTCGATGTAGTCCTGGTACTCTCCCTCGGAGAACTCAGGAGCCACGCCGATTTCGCGAATTGGTGTGACGGTTCCGAACCCTTCCGCCCCTGCTGTGTAGTCGTACTCCACTTTCACGAACACGTCCCCGTGCTTGTGTCTGACGCTCTCGAACTGATGCGGGGACGTGCGAGTGCCACCTGGGCGGTGTCGGTACACGCCCACGATATCGCTGCGACTTTTGATCAGATAGGCGTGCCCGTCTTTGAGCTCGGTTAAGGGGACCCGAGTGACGTACTCCGGATCGTGTAGTATTCGCATAGCCGTCCTCATACAAAATGATACGGGTGATGGTGCCCGCAATCTGTGGAGCTGAAAGCGTCACGACTCCGGTGCTGGAGTCGAAGTGAGCAAGCTCGTCAATCGAGATGTGCGCGGGGTTCCTACCCACATAGGCATCTCGCATCTGCTCGTTGAACTCTGGGTCGCTGAAGCTCACCAGGTCGTTGTAGTCGCCCTCGTTCATCACAATGCGCGCTGGCACCATATGTTGCTGGGCCACTTGCTGAGCAGCGGAACGGAACTGAGCCGCATCGAATACAGGCTCGGTCCGTGCGTTGGAAAGCCGGTCCCACTCAGTCCGCGCAGCGATACGCATCTCAAGCTGAGAGAAGTCTTGGGCAACCACCACCTGGCCGCGTTGTCGCACCTCGCGCATGTAGCCGGAGCGGTACACAGGCTCAATCCCTGCGGCCTCTCCTGAAACCAAACTCACGGAGGAGTCAGGGCGGACGGTGGTGACTGTCGTGGCGGGAGGTGTTGCTCCCTCAATGACAGCGCGAATGTCTACACCGCTGAAACCGCGTTGGCTGCGGAACCCACTGTCCAACACCACAGGAGCAGAGGGCCAGCGCTGGCCGGACTCAATCTCTGGCTCCGGAATGCTGAGTTGGAGGCCGGAAAAGCCGTCCCGTGCAATGTCGTCCAGCGCCCCGAACACGCGAGCGTCGTCGGCTGCATCTATTTCCGTCCGTGCCAGGGTCTGGGCGCGCTCAATCAGATCGAAGCGGCGCTCCCTGATCTGGGTCAGGGGGATCTCGGGGTTCGATGAAATCTCGAACAACGGGAACACAACCCGGCGCGGACGTGTGATCCCCAGCGGTTCTGCCGGGAGGATACGCGTCGGGCGCACCTTGACCTGTAGGGTCGTCTTGACAAGCACTGGTAGGGTCTCCGTTGGTCACCGAGCGGTGCTATATCCAACGGAGGGAACTCGCCTCCTGCGGCGAATCTCGGTCTACTTGTAGTCCTTGAGGCTCTCGAACAGCCCGCCGACCATCTTCTCCAGGTCGTCCTTCTCGGAGCGAAGGCTTGCGGCCACCTCTTGAGCTCCGATGATCTGGTCAGCCGTCTCGTAGACGGTCTGGATGGCGAACGCCACACCCTTTGACTCAGCCTGCTTCAGAATAGGCTCGGTAGGCGGGTAGAGCTGGACCCACACGTATCGCAGGTGCGGCCAGATGGACACAAGGTCTGCCTCCATCAAGTCCTGGTCGTGGAGTGCAGAGATCTGGTCCCGTACCTGACGGGTCTTGGCGAGTAGTTCAGCGTCCATGTCAGGTACAACACTCAGATTTCAAGCAGGGCCGCAATCTCGGGCGGAAGTTCCCGGTGCCGGGGGAACAGAGGCTCGCCCACGGTCAGCCGCTCGCCGGGCGTCCTTGCACCGATGCGGGCCATCAGGTCCTCGCACTTGTCGGGCATCACGCTTTGCAGCAGGTCGGCAGCGTCGTACAGAGCGTTCACAAGGGACACAAGGACGGCCTCAAGCTTCTGAGTCTCGCCCGCCTTGTTGAGTGCCCACGGCTTCATGTCGTCGATGTACTTGTTGAGCTTGTCCATCAGGGCGACAACGTCTTCAACCGCTTGGTACGGCTGTAGGGCCTTCATGTGCGTGTAGTGCGCCTGCTTGGCGTCAATAGCCGCCTGAGTGATCTCCGTGACGTGGCAGAGGCAAGGAGTGGGGAACTCGCCTACCCACCGGTCGAACATGGTCAGCGTGCGGTGTGCGAGGTTGCCGAAGAGGTTGGCGAGGTCCGTGTTGTAGAGGTCGTGGAAGCGCTGGTAGCTGAACTTCCCGTCCTTGCCGAGCTCCACAGCACGCACCATGAAGAACCGTACTGCATCCACGCCGTAGCACTGGGTGAGTAGGTCAACGTCAATGGCGTTCCCTGCGCTCTTGCTCATCTTCTCGTTCGCGTCGCTCATCCACCAGCCGTGCGCGTAGATGGTCTTGGCGAGGGGAAGCTCCAATGCCATCAGCATCGTGCTCCAGTAGACGGCATGGGTGGTCAGGATGTCCTTGCCTACAAGGTGGACGTCGGCGCGCTCGTTCCGCAGGTCGAAGCTGAGGTAGTTGAGCAGTGCGTCGAACCACACGTAGGTGACGTAGTCCTCGTCGAAGGGTAGCTCGATGCCCCATCCCATACGGCTCTTCGGACGGCTGATGCAGAGGTCTCCGAGAGGCTGCTTCAAGTAGCCGAGCATCTCGTTGCGGCGCGTGGTGGGCTGGATGTACTCGGGGTGGTCTTCAATGTGCTGGGCAAGCTGAGCGTGGAACTGGCTCATGCGGAAGAAGTAGTTGGGCTCCTCCACCCACTGAACGGGCTGTCCAGTGTCAGGACACTTCCCATCTTCGAGGTCCTTCTCCGTCCAGAAACGCTCGGCGGCGGTGGAGTACCAGCCCGCATAGTCCTTCTTGTAGATCAAGCCGTCGCGGTAGAGCTCATCGAGAATCACCCTCACGAACTGGGTGTGGACGGGAGCCGTGGTGCGCGCGAAGGTGTGCTCACCGATCCTGAGGTCCTCAACCATCTGCTTCCAGTGAATCACCATGTCGTCGCAGTGGGCCTGTGGGTCCATGCCGCGCTCTTGTGCCTTCTCAAGCACCTTCTGTCCATGCTCATCTACGCCGGTCTGGAGCTGCACATCTTCGCCGAGGAGCCTGTTCCACCGGGCGATGACGTCAGCAATGACCGTCGTGTAGGCGTGACCGATGTGCGGCTTGCCATTCACGTAGTAGATCGGTGTGGTGATATAGAAGCTCATGTTGACCTCATGCCCAGCGGATGTTGTCACCGCTCCCGTAGCTAACGAACTTCCACTCGGGATTCTCAGGGATGGTGAAGGGTTCTTCAGGCTTGCCCATGTCCCGCTTGAAGTTGGTGCTGTCCGAGATGTGGAGGGTGGTCTCGGTCTGCACGCCGAGATAGTCCTTCTCGAGGTAGCGCCATGCGAAGCACTTCTTCGACTTCGCTTTGCCCTTGATGACCTGCGCCTGTCTGGTCGGTGTCCATCCGCTGACAGGGTTCCCGTGACGGTCAACGTAGACGGTACGGCTGTCAGGGTAGTAGTCCACGTACACCCGACCCAGGTAGATTGCTCTGGTGTTGGAAGAGACGTACACGTTGCCGGGCTTGAGGGCCTTCACTCCGAGGCGCTTGAGGCCGTCTACCAGTGCTCCCTTGTCTCCTGCCGTCTTGCGATCGGTCCACATCTTGCTACCCACGCGGACGATGCGCATCTGCTGGCGGCTTCTGCTCCAGACGTAGTCGCCCGTGATCCAGCCATCGTCGTCGATGCGTCCTTCGAAGAGGGCCTCAAGGAACTCCTCCTCTCGGAAGTCTACGAGCCACGCTTCAGGGCCATAGATGACCTTGTAGGCCAACCCGCCCTCACTACGGTGGCTGATGCCCACGAGACGTAGCTGTCGGATGCTGGAGTTGGGAGCTGTCTTCTCGCGACACACTCCCTGCACATGCTTGTGCTCGCCATCCTTCCACACGTATCGGCTATTCTCGGCCCAGCTCTTGGCGGTGCCGTGTAGGCCGGAAGCGGAGTCCACAGGGAACGCGGGGATGCAGGTGACCTCTTCACCCGTCATGCACCGAGGGTACACGATGGGCTCCTGGAGGAAGATGTCAAGCGTCTCTGGAATCGATGCAACGGCCATTCAGAACTCCATCCGCTTCATGGTTTGAGCAGTGTGCGAGGCTCCGGCGTGAACAGTCATGATCTGTCGAGCGAGTCCCTCGAAGTCAGCGTTGTCGCCGTCGTTGTCGAACTGGAGCACTGTGCCGTACCTGCTCTTGTCCGCAGCGTGCTCCAGCATCGCCACCTTCTCAGCGGTCGGGGCCACGATGGAATCGCAGTGGTCCTTGAACTCAATGGGGGTGCCTCGGCCCTCGCAGTAGGCGTCCCGGTTGGCGCTGTCCACAACGATGACGTTGTTGTTCGCGAGATGGCTCAGGGCGTCCTCGGCCAGGGTCGCGTACTCGATGAGTACGATGCCCTCGGCGGGTCGGAGCCTGTCCCGCATCAGACGGTGGATGTGTGGAGTGTTCAGGGCGGCGAGGTCGTTCATCAGGCTCGAGCCCGATACTCCAAAGAGCGTCCTGAGGTAGTCCCTGTCGACGTCTTTGCCGTCCTCGGTCAGTGCTCGCGTACCTGCAACGGAGGCGATGTTGTCCCGAACGAGCTGCGCGCCGGGCGTGTCCTCCGCGTAGAGGTCCCGAACGAGTTGGTCGATGTTGATGATCGTGCAGCCAACCCGCTTGGTCTTGAGGATGTCCCGCACGCGCTCGCAGGTGTAGCTCTTGCCTGTCCCCATGAGGCCAGTCACGCCGAAACGGAACTGGTTGTGGATCTCTTCCTCGAGAGCCGCCTTCACGGCGAGGTACACCATGTCGGAGGTGTCGAAGTGGTGCTTGACGAACAGCTTCACGACGGTGGAGCTGATGTGGGCGAGTCTGTTGTCGGCGGCGATGTACACGACGTTCAGGGTAGGCAGGCCCATACGGAAGTAGAACATCTGGTTCTCTTCGTAGGCTTGGTCCTTGGCGTTGCGGACGCCACGGAACAGCACGTCGCACCCCTCGCGGAGGTACGTGTCGGTCAAGGGTCCGTTTCCGTCGATGACCTTGCAGGGGATGCCAGCCATCGCGTTCCGAACCAGACCCTTCCGCACCGAACGCGAGAAGAGGTACGATCCAGCCTTCTGGTCGTTGTCGGAGATGTACACCACGATCTCATCGCACTGCGCAGCAGCTTGGAGGATCAGGTTGACGTGTCCGAGGTGGACAGGGTCGGCAGATAGGGCAATGAGCCCACGTCGGTATCTATTTGGCATAGCCACTTCCTTTGATGTCGTTGGTGCAGCACAACGGGGCGCAGCCCACCATCAGCTCAAGCTCTTCCAAAGCCTCCACGGCTGATGCGTACCGCTTGCTGTAGGACACACCGTCCCCATAGAAGAACGCCTTCACGGGGTACTCCTTAGTGGGCCAGCAGTAGTCTTCGGGAGCGATCTCAGCATTGCGACATTCCTCGGAGTGGATGTCCACGATCCGAATGCTGCGCTTGATCCAGTGCCGAACGTCCGAGTAGTCCACCACCTTGTAGAAGGCAACGCCCCCTGCGAAGCCGGGCATGGAAGACACGGGCACAACTCCCCACTCGAGGGCGCTGGTGGAGAGCGTGTCAAAGTAGTCACGATCTCCCTCTCCGTGTTTCCGGTAGTAATCATCGAGATTCATCTCGCCCCGTCAGTCATCACGCCACCCAGGGTCGATACGGTCAAGCATAGCTTCGGGGTCATGGCCCAGTGCTTCACCCAGGCCTGGTGCGAGCGCTCGGATAGCGTCCCAGAAGGCGTTGTTGTGTCCACGGAAGGGAGCGCCGTGAAGGTAGAGAGCAGTCAATAGGGCTGTGAGCGCGGTCTTGGCTGCTCCATCCTCAAGCGGAACCAGGTCCGCCGTCGGGGAGTATTCAATATCGTCGATCACAACACGCATGGCGCTCCTACTTACTCAACAACCGAGATGGCCCTCAAGTGCGGGCATCGAAATAGCGCTCACGCGCCTCACTCGAAGGGAGCAGCTTCATGCCGTAGACGTTCTCACGGCTGATCTTCTCAGAGCGCATGGCGATGTTCATCGTCATGTAGGTGCCGCTGTAGGCTCTCTGCCCCGTCCAGAAGGCAGCCATGACGTCGCTCAGCTCGACGATCTGCTCGTTGCGGGCGCGGTAGGTGGCCCGGTCCTCATGGAGTTCGTCTGCCGTGAGGATGACTTTTTCATCTACCTTGCTGCGGTCGTGCGGAAGGCATACCACCCGCTTGATGATGGGATGATTTTCGCACATCCAGTGGTGAACGAATGCATCAATGCCGATACATCCTCCGGTCACAACGACGGTAGGGCTCAGGCGGTCTACGAGATCCTGCAGGCAAGCGGCCACGTAGGATCGCTCGCCGCGCGGGATGTGCTGTGTGCCGGTGAATCCGAGCCTCATACCTCGTCAATCCCCTTGCAGTCGCCGTCGTGGTCCAAAGGCAGGAAGCAGGAGTCCAGGAAGCACGGCTCACCGTCCTCAAAAACCTCTGCGTCTCCGATGGGCGCGCAGCAATACTGGGCCTCGGCGTTCTCCTCTACGGGTGCGGGGCCTTGCATCACGAGTGCCTCTGCGCCCATGTGGATGACCATCAGCGCGTTGGGGAAGTCCTCGTGGTCAGGGCCGAACTGAATGCAGTGCCTGCCCCACCAAGCTCCGAGTGCATCAAGCACCGCAAGAGCCTCTTCCTCGGTGCCCTTCATCCCCTCAAGGGAGGGAGCATCAGGTCCCGCGACGGCCGTCATGTAGGACTCTTCCGTGGGGTAGGCGGTCCCAACCCCGTAGAACTTGGGGTCTACTTCGACCTCAATTCCGATCTGGACTTCAGGCTCGGGCGTCTCTTGGACTTCGGACTCGGACATCTTAGTGCTCCTGTTCTCTCTATTGACGCCCCGGAAGGCGTAAAAGTCAGATTCGAACTTCACCGAACTGGTGATGCTCGACGGTACCGGCCTCCAGGTCGACAACGACGTGGTGCGGGGGGAGTGCGCCGGGGTTCACTGCGAGGGTGTCTCCGATGCGAGCGAACCAATGCCCACTCTCCCTCGGAGCCTCATGAATGTGACCGTGGAGGCTCAGGCGATACTGCACCTCTGCGATGTGAGCGAGGCCTGCCTTGCTTCCTACGCACTCTCCTGTCCGGGCGATCTTGTCCAGCCCCCCATGAGCGGGCGGACAGTGCATGACAAACACGCCCTTCGCCGGGTCGGGACACGGAGGTAGGGCTGCAATGCGGTCGGCCAGCGTGGGCCTGTCAGCGATCTCCTCGGCCCATGGACGCTCCACGTCGATGAAGTGGAATTGGTCCGTGACCACAGCACCGCCGAACTGAACAGGGTTGGGCACTGCTTCCGTGTCGCCACAGCACCAGTCCTTGAGGCCGAACGGGTAGTCAGGCACCCACGGCAGTCCGAGGACCCAGTGGTCACCCAAGGGGAGCCAGCCCTTGCCGTCCAAACGGATGAGCGTCTTCATCTCATCCGCCTTGTCGAGCGTCTTGATGATGCCCTTGGCGTCGTCGTTGCCGAACATCATGTAGAAGTCGATGCCGTCCTGACGGAGCTTCTCGACCTTGGGGATCAACCAGTTCTTGAGGAAGTGGTCCTGCTCCTTGGCGAAGGGGGTGCCGCGTGCGAAGGACTTGGGAAGGGTGTCGCCACCGTTGATGACAGCATCGACCTTGAGATCGCGCGCAGCCTTGAATGCCCGCTTGTATGCTGAGTGATTGCCATGGAAGTCGGTCAGGAATAGGAAACGCACGGAAACTCCGGGTTGAGGTACAACAGTACTTCAACAACGGAGCTCTTGTGGTTTAGGTGATTCTCAGGCTCCTACTTCTGCCACCTCACCGAGCCGGTGCTTCAGGTTTCCTGGGAGGTAGCCAACGAGTTCCACAACCTGCTGCCGCAACTCAGCCTCTTCCACGTCCATGCGACGGTTCTGGAGGATGAGGTCGCCGGGGCTGTCGCGCTCAATGAACTCACCCATGCCGTTCAGCAGGGCGGTGAGCTCTTCCACGGAGGCGTTCCACTCAGTGAGCTGGCTGCGCCACACAACCGCGTGGTCGAGGTCGCGGTCGAGCACCTCGGTGCAGTACCCCAGGGGAGCGTAGGTGCGGCACTTGCGGCACTGCTTGGCGTGAGCGATCTCGTTGAAGCACTCGCCACAGGAGCACTCGTAGTGGGCTCGTGCGTAGCTGGCTTCCATCCGAGCGGTGTCCGCAGCGATGAACTCGGCTTCGTCTTCCTCGCTGAAGGTGTAGACGCTGCCGTCACGCAGGTCGGTAGCGGAAACCTTGCAGCAGCGAGCCGCGTGGCGGGCCTGGCGGAAGCAGTTGGGGCACCCGTTACACTGGTGCGGGTGGTCGTTTTCGATGCTCATGCGGTACTCCGTGCTACCTCATCAACGCATCAACTGGCAAGCAACTCAGAGCGTATCCGCGTCAACCTGCCACAAAACTCAGCGGTAGTGAGACACGTCTCAGGCTTCTTGGTGTTGCCCATGCTGTGCTTCAGGGTGGCCTTGTTGGTGGCGAGGAGCGCCTTCTTGAATCCGGCATTGGTGGCGAGTGCATCAAAGGCTCGGTCCAAGAGGTCCTGGTACTCCTTGCTCTTGCGTGGGTAGGCGACGCCCTTCCACCACAAGGTCTGAGCCCGCTTCCATGCCTTGTTCCGCTTGCCGCCGCGACGCTTTGCAGCGATGCCTACGAGCTTGCAGATCTCAACCTGGATGTGCTCAAGCTCGAACTTGAAGCTCTGGAGAAGGCCTTCCATCGACGCACACTCGACACCCTCGAATACGAAGGGGTGTGGTGCGAAGTTGCTGAGGGTCCCTGCGGGGAAACCGCGTTTGCTTCCAATGTCCATGTCCCGTAGGACACAAGGAGAGGCCCAGAAGTTGAATGCTATTCTTCAGGGTCTACTTGACGCATCAGAGCTTCGCAGTCCCAACCGCTTCCAAGCACCGGAAGATTGCAGTTGGTGGTGTCGATCAACACCCACGTCTTCCCATCCTCGTCTACTTCCTCTTGCACGGCGAAGGTGGAGCAGCGCATGGTCCCTTCAAAGGGGGAGGAGCCGTGTGTCGGGTGGACGCACACAAGAGGTACAAGGGCGTCATCATCGAGGTCGAGGTTGTGTACCACTACCGAGTTTTCGCCTACTTCACCCTCGATAGGTTCCTCAACGCAACCGGCCAGAGTGAACAGGATAGCTGCGAGTAGGAGTTTGTAGGCCATGGAGTCCTCTTAGGCCCAAGCGGTAGGAACTCCCAGTTTTGGTAGGGCGGGAGGGGATTGAACCCTCGACTTCCGACTTATAAGATCGGCGTTCTTACCACTGAACTACCGCCCCAAGACCGAACGAACCCAGCGCACCCGTGAGGGAGGCTGGGTTCGTCAGGATATGAGGAAGAGGTTCATACCCCTCTAACAACCGGGTCGCCCCGGAAGTGCTACAGGCCGAAGAGGTACGGCGCGAAGAGGTCAACGTGGAGGTTCACGTACCACGCTCCGGCGCTTGCCGCTCCGCACCCCACGAGCCCCAGGAAGCTGTAGCCCAGCACGCTGTCTGCGGGGATGTCGATCAGCTTGGTCAGGATGTAGATCACGAAGAAGGTGCCCGCGTACTTCTGCATCTCGGGCATGTCGAACATGCTGCCGAGTGCCACCATGCCCACGGCGGCTGCGATGAAGATCACGTTACTCACGATGTACCGTGAGCCGTTGGAGTAGAACTCAAACGCTTTGATGAGCAGCCCCAGCAGTCCCACGAAGGAGCAGAGGTGCAGCACGCCGGGTGCGAAGGTGGTCATGCCGCTGATGTCGGCTGTGAAGACGTTCGCCACCATGAAGGGCGCGAGCAGGAGGAAGGCAGCGGTTGTGCTGCGGCCCAGCGCTTCCTCGTCCTTGAAGCCGAAGGCGTAGCTCAGGGGGCCAATGAAGACGCTGAAGCCTGCTGCGGCCATGAAGGAGCACACCGCGAGTGCTGCTACGAGCTGCCCACCGTAGAAGACGCCGAGTGCCGTACAGATCAGTGCGTGCCCGAAGAAGAGGAAGCTCATCCCGTCTTCGGAGTCGAAGTTGTGGAGCGCCACCGTCAGTGCGATGGCGGCTGCGAAGAGCACCCCACTGGTCAAGGCCACGTAGCCAACCACTGCGGGCGCTACGAAGCTGGCCCCCACACCGGTCCCGATCGCGAGTCCGTAGACGCAGAGCTCCCAGAAGGTCTTGGGGATCAGTCCGAAGAGTGGGGCGAGTGCCATCAAGAACATCACCAAGAACACCGCGCCGAGGCAGATCGCCACCGTCCAGATGAAGTTCACGAAGGTGAGCGCACCGATTGCCTTCTGCCCCCAGGTCAGAGGTTGGCCCTGTGCGAGATCCACCTCGTAGGCGTTCAGGGAGGCCACGTCTGCGATGGTCAAGTCCACCAGCGCAGCCTGTCCGAGGAACTTGTCCACGGCTTCCCCCGCCGCGCGGTCGGTGATGAGTCCGTCCGCCTTCAGCAGGTTGACGGTTGCCACCTCGATCTGAAGGACGGCGATGGCCTCGGTCTGTTCGGTTGTGAGTTCAGGTCCGTCCTGCGCAAGCGCGGGGGAGGGAATCACGAGCATCAGAATCAAGGCAGCGATAGCTGCGAGCCACTTTGGCATGGCGGTCACCTTTTCAGTTGCAGAGGTGGATTTCCACTTCTTCGGGTTGAATGATCTGTGCATCGATACTACCTCCGTAGAGGCCCTCGTGCAGTTCGATGATGTGTCGGCTGAACCTATCGCCTTGTGCGTAGGTGCCGTGTAGGTAGTCGGTGATGGGAGCGGCTCCGGGTTCGGATAGCAGCATCATCATCCGAGCAGTGCGCTTTACGATGATCTTCTGTCCGTGCGCAAGGAGTACGCCGTCCACAAGAAGGCCACCGTAGGTGTCGGTACATGGGGAGAACGCTAAAAGCTCACCCGGAACGCCTCTGTCAGCGTCCCACATGAGCTCAAGGTAGCTGCCGCTTGCTTCGATGCGTGGCGGGGTGAATGGCAGTGCCTCTGAAATCACCCTACGTTCCGCGCGGTCCAAGCTGTCGCAATTCTCCTGTGACACACGGGTCCGGGGTTGCACTGGGAGCGGTAGGGTCAAGCCCTCCATGAACACGCACCACCCGAAGGTGTCAGGGTCAATCGCTCCAAGGCAGGTGCCCTCAGCGAGGATCCAGCAGAGGTGTGTCTTGCCTCTGAAGTTGTGTCGTTCCCAGCGCATGGTCCCCTCTTGTTGGTAGGGAGGTAACGTACTACCTCCCTACCAACTCAGAGCCCTTCTTAGATCGTCTTCTGCGCGGCACGCTGGGGAGCGGATGCCTGAGAGGCGCGAGCCTTCTTCATGGCTTCCAGCTTCAGCCGGGCCGAGGAGCTGCCGGTCTTGTTCTTGATGGCGGCGAGTCGTGCATCCAGGCTGGATCCGGCCACTTCCTCGCTGACGTCGGCTTCGGCGTGCAGCTTGTCGATGTGGGTCCGCACGTTGTCGAGCGCCTTGATGTCGGCCTCGACGCTGATGCCGCTGAGCTGCTCCTGGATGGCGATGCGAGCCTTGGCGGTCTCGGCCTTGGCGAGCATGGCGTCCTTCTCGCGCTTCAGCTTCTTGATGTCGGCCTGGAAGCTGATGAGCCCCTGTTTGGCGTTCTCGGCCTGCGCCTTGATCTGCTCCAAGGAGCCTTCGAGGCTTGCCATCTGTCCCTCAAGCTGCTCCTGCTTCTCGAGCAACACCATCGCCACCTCGTCGTCGCCCGCTTCGATCGCCACAGGGATCTGGGAGAGAACGTCGCGGAGGGAGGTCTGAGCGGCGTCGTACTCCTGCTGCGTCTTGTTGCGCAGGTGGACGATCGCGCTGACGCCCTTCTTGAGGTTGGCGTACTGCTGGGTCCGCTGGTCGATTGCGGCCTCGTACACGGCTGCCGGGTTGGAGGTTTCGAGGTCTGCAATGAAGAGACTCAGGAAGCCGCTCCAGAGGTTCGAGATGCGAGCGAAGAATCCAGCCATGGTGTGTCCATCCAGGTTGTTGGTGCCGGTGATCGGCCAGGTACAGTGTTTCGAACAAGGTAGATGTCAGAACGTGCGTGTGTTTCGAAGCTGTTCGTTCTGACTCAGGGGCCGATGAGTAGTCATCGGCTTTGGCGCTCCCACTCGGACTCGAACCGAGGACGACACGGATTTAAAGTCCGTCGCTCTAACCGACTGAGCTATGGGAGCACAAACTGTGACGCAGGCATCACCTATGGGACGCCTGCGTCGGGTTTTTCGTGGAGTGGTTTTCTGTCTTAGTCGGTTTCGGCAGTGGGGCACCTCTCTATCTGATCCATCAACGCGGTGAGGCGCGGACAACTCAGAAGGTTTCTCCAATCCGGCAGAGGTTTCCCGATGCTTGGGATATGGCTCCACCTGCCCCACTCGTCATAGCCGTTGGGGAACGGAAGCTGCTCTTGGAGGAGGTAGACAAGGAACCACTCCAGGCAGTCCGGACAGGTAGGTACGTCGCCCGACGTCCACGCCTGAGTCCCGCTGACGATGTTGTACCACCACCCACACCGGAAGAGCATGTTCCCGTACCTGTCCACGTAGTCAACCATGTGCAGGTTGCCATCGTCCAAGTCGGGCGCGGACCAACATTGGGTGATGGTGTACCGCCCGGTGTCGAACATCAGTAGATGGTCTCAAGCATGGCTGCTACCAACGGGGGAGCCACGATGAATACACCAATCAAGATGTTGACGGCACTCCAGAGCAGGAAGATTCCAATGCCCACCTTGCCCGCACGTTTCACTCTCTCGTTCATTCCCTTCCCCTATACCAGAGCCACCGCGAAGTAGCGACCGCGCTTCACGAACTTCCACTCCCCGTGAAGGGATTGTCCAGTCATGCCTACGGTCTCAAGGGCGTGGCAGAAGTCGGATAGGAACATCTCGACTCTTTTGCCGTCCTCAAGCTGGAATTGAAACCGAGCGGCGGATCTGCCTCTCACGCATCCAATGTAAAGGAGTTCTCCCTCCCAGGTGAACTTTCCAACCCACTTCACATCGTCCCCGAGAGCGGGGCAGAGACATAGGTGGCCCTCGGCGCTGATTGGGATGCGCCCGTCCCACTTGTCCCGGCTCACAGGCGCAACCTGCGCGGGTTCTGTACGGCGAAGGCTGTGATGCCCTTGCTCAAGAAGAAGTCCACCCTGCCGTCAGCCTGATGGCTTCCCTCACACTGCTCGAAAATCACAGGAAGGGAGCGGAGCAGCTCTACCCCCCTGTTCTTGCTCTCCAGGAGGCCGCAGGAGGTGAGCTCGCGAATGGCTTTGAAGAGGTTGATACGGTTGGGAATGTCAGTGAGTACAACGACCCAGCCCTCATTGTCGAAGTCCGGGTCGTTGGTACCGCCCGTAGTCATAGGGTACATCGCCCTCATGGGCTGACCGTTGCCGACGCCTTCCTGGTTGAACCACTCCCCTATGCTCTCTTGAGTCTCGTCCTCAACCTCTTCAAGGAGGCGACCAACCATGTCGACACCACCCGCGCGGGTCATGTCGACAAGGAATTGGATTACTTCGTGGCGTTCGGGCATGTCGCCTCAGACGTTGCTGTGTGCTTCGAAGTTGGGATCAGTACCGGCGATAGGCGTCAGGGTTCGTCTTCTGGTCGTCCTTGAAGGAGGCGATGTAGTCCATGCCGGTCTGAAGCGCCTCGGGCACCACGAAGCTCTCTCCGTAGGTCCGCATCGTGGCGTGCTCGGGGCACGTCGGCTTGTAGAAGGAGTGGTCGACGGTCGGGCGGAAGTTGCCGTATCCCCTGCTGCTGTAGTAGGCGTAAGGAATGTCGCGGCCAGCGTAGCGAGCCTCGTGTGCGATGCGGGCCACCTCGTTCGTCTCCTCCCAGGCGATGGCGGTGTCCATAGCAGTCCGGTAGTTGGCGATGCCATTGAGGGCCTTCGTGTACCACACACCACGCACTTCCTCGATCACGTTGTCGGGCACGTCGATGGTCCCGTCGACGCCAACGCAGGAGTGGCTCTTGGTCAGCTTGAACTGTCCGCACTGACGTCCTGGGCGGGGAGTGTGTCCGGCGTAGACCGGGAGCTGCTCGTGGAGCAGGTCGTTGGTGAACGAGGTCTGCGTCTCAGCAGGGTCCTTCCAGCTTGCAACGTCCCACCAGAGCTGGTGCTTGCCCTTCATGCCTTCCACGGTGGCGAAGCCGCAGAACACCTGCCGCTCTCCGTTCGCACGGGAGAAAATGGTGCCCACCACGAGGTCCTTGACGCCGATCTTCTTGCGCTTGCGGCGCTCGGATGTCTTGGTCAGCTCGTCGTGCTGCTTGCTACCCACACGCACGATCTTCATCTGCCCGCCAATGACGCTCCACACCCACTCGCCGCCAACGAATCCACCGGGCTTGATGCCCACTTCGATCATCGCCTCGATGAGCTGGTCCTCGCGGAGGTCGTAGACGTAGCCCTCGGAGGTGAGGATCTTGTAGGCGCGTCCACCCTGCCCACGGTGCTCGAGGCTGATGATGCGGAAGTCGGAGATCGGAGCGTTGGGAACGTCCTCGTAGATCTCGCCACACTCGAACAACATCTCGAGGCGGGTGAGCTGCGGCGCGTGCCACTGTGAGGCCTTCGCCCACTTCTCAGCCGTCGTCTTGTAGCCCTTGCTCTCGGCGTCCACCGCGAAAGCCTTCCGGCCCTTGATCTCATGGAGCACCGTGTCCGTGTCCCACGCACGTCGCCACCCGGAGCCCCACATGGCGTCCATCGTGAACGTCTGAGTGGTGCGGGAGTAGATGCGCAGGTTCTCGGGGATGTAGCCTTTTCGGGTCGCCATGTCAGTCCTCAAACAGAAGTTGGATGCGCGACGCGCGCTCAGAGGCCGGTACCGTTTCATGGTCCTTGCCGAGATACACGTCGTATTCGATGTTGTTCACGTCAGCGAGCTTTGCCCAGAACCGTCCGTGGATGGTATGGCCGCTCTTCTTGTTGCGCTTCTTGATGGTGAAGGTGAGGCTGTCGTAGGTCTCGCTGGTCGTCTGCCGGATGTACACACGGCTCACGCGCATGATGGTCCCAATGGGGAGCGTCACGGTCTGGAACCTGCCAGCTACCTCATCAGAGTAGGTGCGGTAGCGGGTCCATCTCGCGGCTCGCCCGTGAGGAATCGGCCCTCCTTGCTGCGCAAGCCACTCTTCGTAGGTGGAGAAGTGGACGCCGAGGCTTGTACGGATGTACGTGTTGTTCCGGTCCTCATCGAAGAGGCGGAAGGTCCACGCAGCCGTGAGGATCATCTCGGTCTTGCAGTTGGGTACGAACAGCTTCACTGGTGTCTCTCCGGAACCAACGAAGCGGGAGGTCGCCCTCCCGCTCGTCAGTCAGCCTACAGAGGCAGGGTGTCGGTCAGGATGCCAGCCGCCAGCATGTCCGCGCGGGAGCCGAGGCACGGGCAGTTCGGGTTCTCCTTGTGGCGGGTGATGCGCTCGATGCGTCGGGCGATGGTCAGGAAGTCGCCAACCTGCTCGTCGCTCAGGCCCACGAAGAGGCCGCTGTCGATCGCCGCAACGGTCAGGTCCTCGAGGTTGCCGTCTCCGAAGAGCGCTTCCTCGAGCCGGAGGCCGCTGTCGATGAAGCGTGCCACGCGCTCAATGAGGCCAACGCACACGTACTCGCCGCTGTCCGCGTTGATGTAGGAGTAGAAGGTGATGCCCTCGGGAGGGGTGAAGCCCATCCACGATGCAAACTCGTCCTCGTCGTTGTGCGCGTCGCCGGAGCCCCACAGGTCGGGAGTGGGCTTCGCCTTCAGGATGCTGTCGGGCACTCCGAGGGCCTTGGCGAGCTGGTAGGTCTCACCCTTGCTGAGCATGGCGATGGGGTTCGTGTCCACCTCACCGTCGCCGCCCTTCTGGAAGAAGCGCGTCCAGCGGTCCTCACACTCGTTGCCCGTACCGTGCCGGATGCCGCCACCCGTCAGTCGGTTGTAGCCGCGTCCGATCGGGGCGCGGATGCAGGAGCGGATGCTGCCCAGGATCGTGGGGTCGTTGGCGATGCGGGCGTCGATCTCGGCGGCGTCGTACCCACCGGCAACCAGGCTCGCCTTCATGGCGTCGATCAGGTTCGCGTAGATGTCACCGAGCTCCACACTCACAAAGCGTACCCCGAAGGCCGCTGCACATTCCTCAGCGAGGGCCGCGCTGGAGGCGCTGGAGTTGATGCTGGAATACACCGTGGTCACGTTGTCGGGGCCGAGTGCGAGGGCAAGCAGGCCGAGCATGACGGCGCTGTCGATGCCGCCACTCAGGTCCAACTCTGCGCGGGTGATGCCGGATGCAGCGTGGTACGCCTTGATCGCGGCGACGCGTTCGGCAACGAGGGCTTCGGGGTTGATGACGGGCATTTGGGACGTCCTCTCAAGAAGTGGTTCGCGGCCTCATGCTGAGGCCCATGATTGAGTAACAACTCGGAAACGCGATGGGTAAGCGGGTTCGAAACCGTTTTACCTACATCGAGGCGAGTACAGCAAAGGGGTTCTGGGTGAGTGGGGCGCTGTCGCCCATGAGGCTGCTACCCGCGATGTCGGAGTCAAGCCGCCCTTCCATTCGAGCTTCGAGCAGTTCCATCACGTTGCGGCGCTGTCCGTACTGCGTCCGGAGCTCCTCGAGGGTCTTGTAGCCCTCGGCCAGCTCGTACATGAGCAGGTCGACGGTGTCTTCGTCGCAGGCCCGGTTGAACTGCCAGTAGGCGTCCGCAATGGGGAGCGCTGCGGGGTGGTCCGAGCTGCACTCAACAACGGTGTCACCGTCGGTGGGCTTGTCGAAGTACTCGAGTCCATGCGCCCAGCCGTTCACCACGTAGCCGAAGCCCTCCTTGACGCCGCTCGAGTTCTCGTACACCTCAACCTCAACCCCTGCGGGGATGCCGCGCTCGAGGGAGCCGGTGGTGGTGAGGGTGAGCAGGGCGGGGAGGTCGTTGCGGGCGGCTGCGGTCATGTTGGGCTCCGTGCTTGGTGTCTATACAACGCACAGTACTGTGAAAGAGTCAGAGCTATCTCGAAACTATTCCACCACCATCAGCCGGACGGTGATGATCTCGTAGTCCGCTTTCGTGCGCGGCTTCCAGCTCTTCTTGATGTCTGCACCGATGGCGCGGGTAAGGATGCCCTTCCGAGCGAAGGTGTTCACCGTGGAACGCCATCGCTTGAGGTCGCCTCCGGGGTGGTAGTACATCCCGTCCGAGCGCCGGAGCACGTAGTTGATGCCGAGGTCTTCAGCCATTGGCTCGTCGCTCCTTGGCGAGCTGTCGCGCCTTCTTCCGTCCGGCCCTCTGTGCCGCTTCCTGCCCGCCTTGTACTGCACCGTATCCAATGCGTACAGGCCGAGATCTCTGCCACGAGGGTCCCCGCTCGTGGCGAGGGATCCACATGAGCCTCCAGAGCCACACGGGCGCGAGGTCGTTGCTCTTGAGGAGGGGCCAGCGTTCCACGAACGTGATGCCTGCTCCACCCGAGTGCTGCATCTCGTCCACGGTGGAGCGGTCCGAAGCCTTCTCCGTCATGAGGCTGACAACCGCAAGGGTGAGCTCAATCTTGGCGATGATGTTCTTCATGAGTTGGGGTTCTCGAAGTGGCGGGAGGTGGCGGTGTAGACGCAGCCGTCTTCCACCCAGTAGGTCGTCGAGGTCCAGTACACGTCGTGCCACACCGGCACGTATCCGTCCTTGCGGTCCTCGTCCCATTCAACCACGTCACCGTCAGCGGCGTCCTGGTCTTCCCAGAGCTTGCGGTCCCATGCGTTCAGGGTGCTGAGGCGTTCCCAGTTGCGGACTCCTCGCGTTTGCTTGCGGTACTTGCCGCCGTACACCATGTTGGTGCGGCTCCACCCGGAGAAGGGTACGACGTCGCCCGTCTTGCGGGAGGTGATGACGCAGTGTCCGCGCCTGCTGTCGCTCCAGGTCTTGGAGTCGTCGGTGCAGTGGAGCTGGAGATCCAACTCGGTGACGTTGCGGAAGCCCAGGTGGGGTGCGAATGCGAAGTCGATGCCCTTGCGTTTCATGTCGGCCTCTTAGTCGTTGAAAATGGTCATGCGGAGGCCGCGTGCCTTGCAGCGGAAGTGCCAGCCCTGGAGCTCGTTGTCAACGGTGCCGCAGCGGGCCTCGCCATTGAACTCGAAGGTTGCCTTGCCGCCCGTAGCGGGGTTCGTCAGGGTGATGAAGTCCACGCTCTCGGGCAGAGCCAGGCCACTAACCTCGGCGGCGAAGCAGAGGTCCTTGAAGCTGAAGCGGTCAGTGCTGAGTTCGGCGTGCATGTTCATCTCCGTGCTGCTCTATCAACGAAGCAGCTCCGGAAAGACTAAGAGAGTATCTCTGGATCGCCGTCAGTCACCAAGACCATGTGCTCGTAGTGGGCGGACAAACTGCCGTCAGGAGAGCGCAGAGTCCATCCGTCTGCATCCTTGACGGGGAATACCTGATGCGTGCCGTCGTGTGCGAGGGTAGCCATGGGCTCAAGGCAGAAGGTCATCCCTGCTCGTAGAATGGTAGGGTCGGGATGGAAGTGGTTCGGGATGTGGGGGTCCTCATGCACCGCACGTCCGATGCCATGTCCGCCCAAGCCAATGATGATGCCGAGGTCATGTGCCACAAGCACCTTCGCGATGGCATTCCCGATGGCGTTGAGCTGGTTGCCCGCCCTGCACTGAGCTATGCCCGCCTGCAACGCTTTCTCGGTGCCTTCCATGAGTCGACGCACGTTGGCGGGGGCTGTCCCAAGGTACGCTGAGAAGGCGGTGTCAGTGTGCCAGTCACCGCTGATCAATCCGTAGTCGACGGACACGAGGTCGCCCGAGATGAAGGGAGTGCTGTCAGGCAGTCCGTGAACCACTGCATCGTTGACGGAGACACAGACGGTGTTCGGGAAACCGTACAGTCCCTTGAAGGCGGGAGTGCATCCCAACTCCTCCCGGATGTAGGCTTCGGCCAGCGCGTCCAGTTCGAGCGGTGTGATGCCGATGCGTACTTGTGTCTTGAGGTAGGCGGTCAGCCTACGGAGCAGGAGCCCGGCTGCTCGGAACTCTACCTGCTCGGAAGCGGTCTTGATCATGCGGGGTCGTACTCCAGAACTTCGTTGAGCTTGTCCCAAAGAGCCTGCACCGGAGTGTCACGCACGTAAAGCTGAGCGTAGAAGCCGGGCTGCTCCTCCTGGTACATCGCGTACTTGTCCTTCTTCCGCATGTGCGCGGGAAGCTTGTCCCGCGCGGCCTTGGAGGCAGAGGCGTTCGCAAGGCGGTCCACCAGCTTGAGCAGGAGGCCGAAGCGGTTCTCGGGGATCTTGACCATCGGGCCGGGGTTGGTGGGCGTCCCCCACTTCCGGGCCTTGCGGTTCTTGCCGGGGACGTCGGTGACGGTCCACACGGCCTCTTCCACAATGGCGTCCAGGATTGCCTGGAGCAGTCGACGGGTAGCGGAGGTGTCCTCTCCCGTGTCATGGAACCAGTTGCCCGTCTCGAACTGCTCGCGAGTGATGCCAGCCCAGGCGAGCATCGCGTCGGTCACCCACTTGCGGCCCAAGTCGACATTCATCTGAAGGTGGAACTCGTAGGGGAACGGACCGTAGGTCTGGTCGCCATGGAGTGCAAGGGCGATGCCCTTGAGGTACAGAAGTCGTGCTCGGGTGCTCATGTCAGTTCTCCGTCTACTCCTCTAACGTACCACGTCGCCTGAAAGTCAGACGGTTACGATATCAGGGAGGCGAGCTCGCACTGCTTCGAAGTAGGCGTTCATCAGAGCTGGCGATCCGAGGTTGGCCCGAACCTCCATGAGGATGATGCCCAGCATGTTCTTGCCGGTGCCGTCGAGTCCGTCGCCCCAGTAGAAGTCGTTCTGGGTGTGCTCAGCGATGTGCCGGTTGCCGGTTGCGGCGAGCGTTGCCTTGACGTCCGGGTGCTGCATCACCTTGACGACAACGCAGAGGCGCATCACATCGTCCTTGATGTCCTCCCAGTCGGGCCGGAGGGTGTGCTCCCTGCTGCGTCCCATTCCGGCAGCGTTCATGGGCTTGGCGGTCTTGAGGATCTCATCTGCCCATGCCGGGTCAGTGGTCAGGAACTTCCAAGCCTGGAAGATGTGCTCGTTGGTCCTGCCGGTCAGGATGCAGTCGTGGGCTTCCACCTTGATGACGTGGCGGCTGAAGTTGCAGAACACGCCCCAAGGGTCAGGGATGCGGTAGAAGTTGACGGGTGCGTCGGTCATGCGGTTGCCGTAGTTGAAGGAGTTACGACGGGAGCGCTGGGGTCCTCCGAAGCGATCCTCCACTGCTTGTGGAGGTCGAGCGGGGCGAAGCGGAAGAGCTTCTTGGCTCCGTCCGGCAAGAAGAGAACGAACGCGGGTCCAATCTCTGGAATCTCGATCTGCTTCACGAAGAGCGGTCCGTTGCCCATGTGAACCTCCTTGCCGTCCAAGAGCTGGGCGAGTGCCCAGGGAGTCGTCCCCTTGTTGAGATCCTGAGAGGAGGCGAGCACTTCCGGCGTCAGCTTGGCGGGATCGTCGCAGATCACCTCCCAATCGTCGGCAAGGACGTCGTCCTCGGTGATCACGCCCCAAGGGACGCGTACCTCTTCCTGCTCATGCTGACGGACGAGGTACGTGTGGGTCGCACCGGCTTCGCTCAGCTCCAGATGGAAACTGTTGCGCCATCCGGTGCGGCGGATGTGTAGGCGGGCGTTGAGTGCGAAGTTGAGTGCGGCTGGGAACTTCATGATGTAGGCGCTCCAGAGGTTGTGACCCCTGGAACACCTAATTCATGAGGGTTGGGCTATTCGAATTAGCTCAACCGGCGAAACGCTGCGTCAGGGTCGCCCGCTGACGCACACCTGCTGCGGAGCTCGGCGTACCACGCTTCACTCTTCACCTTGAACATGTTGATCTTGCCTGTGCTACCGGGCTTCCCCTTGCCCACCACGCCCTCATAGGTCATCCCAGGCAACGTCCCGTCCTTGATCCGCTCGATCACCTCAGAGAGGTAGCCGTGATGCAGAACAGGGGCATGGTCGATGTACTGGAACCAGTCCACAAAGTCGCCGGGATCCATGAACCCCTGCTTGTAGATGTGGACGTCAATGAGAGTGACGGTGTGCTCTTCGTCAGCGTGCCAGCCGAAGTTGGAACTCGGCCCGTGGAACTCGAAGAAGGCAGTTGCCTTCGTGAGCCGCTTCTGCATGAAGATCTCACACAAGAGCGCAGCGTACTTCTCGAGGATGAGCGGCTTCGCTTTCTCGAGATGCTGAGTCAGGCCGTCGAGCAGTCCATGGCGCTTGCCGAACTTGTAGAAGCCGAACGTTTCCGGCTCCTTCTTTGCCCGCTTGCGGGACCATTCGGCTCGGACGTTGGAGCCGTCGAGCTTGTCGAAGAAGTAGTAGACACCAGAGCGGTGCTTCGCGTCGAAACTTGGGTACTGTTGCACAATGAAACCTGTCGTAAGGGTACTGGAAACCACGCGCGGCCCTTAGTAGGGTGCGTGGGAGCTATCTCGTTTTGATTAGCTACAGACCAGCATGACGGTTTCGTGCTCCGGTAAGGGTTGCATGTCCTTATACAAGGAAATGCGGGAGGAGTGCAAATCGATTACATCTTCGAAGGGACCAGGATGCCCAGGTTGCTGAGGCCTTCCTCGAGGATGGAGTACACCTCATACACCAACGCCGAACGGGTGATGCGGAGGTGGTCGTCTTCAACGAGGACGTGGTTGAACTCGTACCAACGGCTGAACTCCCTCGAGAGTTCGAGCAGGTAGCTACACACAATGGCAGGGCTACGTGCGGCTGCCGCGTGGGCGTACAGGCTCAGACTCTTGAACAACACACGGAGCAGCGGCTTGTCCGCTTCGGTCAGCGCCCACACCTTCGGGTCCGCAAACTCACCATCGGTCTCCGGTAGCGAGTCCAGGATCGACTTGGCGCGACGGGCCATGTACTGCACGTAGGGTCCGGTGTCGCCCGTCAAGCGGATCGACTCGTCCGGGTCGAAGGTGAACTCGGTGCGCGGGCTGAAGCGGAGCAGGAAGAACTTGACGGCACCCTGAGCGATGATCTCAAGGTCTTCGTCCCCAATGTCCTTCCAGTGCTCGGAAGCGGCTGCTGCCTTGCGCTCCATGTCGAGCATCTCGTCGAGTAGGTCATCCACGTCTACCGTGCGGCCCTCGCGGCTCTTGAGACGGCCCTCTGGAAGGCTGATCATCCCGTAGCTGACGTGCTCAAGCTCCACACTCGGCTCCAACGCGCCCATGATGGACGTGAGCTGGCGGAAGTGGAGGTCCTGCTCGCAGCCTACGACGTAGAGGATGCTGTCCGGCTTCATGGGATCGTCAGCGCGGTAGAGGACCGTGCCGATGTCCTGCGTCATGTAGACGGTGGTCCCGTCGGAACGAACTACCAGCTTGGTGACGTCCTCCGTGTCCCACCACACCGAACCATCCTCGTCACGGCGAATGTACTCAGCGTTGGCGGGGTCGAGCACTGCGTCACGGCCAATGGTCCATGAGTCGCTCTCGTACTCCTCACGGTAGAAGGAGATGCCCAGACGGCTGTAGGTGGCCTCATGCCCTTCCAAGACGATGGCACGCATCTCGCGCCACTTCTGGAGGGTGTCCTCGTCCCCGGCTTCCCACAGCTTGAGCAGGTCGCGTGCGCGTTCGGTCTGGGTCGGGTCGTCAGCTTCCAGCTTGCAGAAGTCAGCGTAGAGCTTGCCTACGAACTGGTCGCCCTTCTCTTCGGGCTCCTCGCCGTCCCACATGAGCATCGCCTTGCAGATGTGGACGCCACGGTCGTTGACGAGGTTGATCTTGCGGACACGGTACCCAGCCTCGTCGAGGATGCGGGAGATCGAGTCCCCAAGGCAGATGTTCCTCAGATGGCCGAGGTGCAGGGGCTTGTTGGAGTTGGGGCTCGAGAACTCAACGAGTACGTTGCCCTGATAGTCGTCCCACCCGTCAGGGTCGGAGCTGAGGTAGGTGCTGAACATCGCAGATGGGTCCAGCGTCACGTTCACGAAACCACCCACTGCCGTAGCAGTCAGGACAAGCGGGTTCTCCAACGCCTCGGCGGCGATCTCTGCCGCGAACTGAGGGATGGGCACTCCCGCCGCGTTGGCGGCTTGGAACACCTTGAGCGTGAAGTCTCCCTTCTTGGAAGGCTCTGCTGCAATGCCACGTACTTCGATCATGCTTACTCCCAGAAAGGTAGAGTTCTCTCGGACGTCTTTTCGAGCGCCCACCAAGCAGCCAGTTCGGCCTCCGCTTCAGGCGGAAGGTTCATCCCCTTACACCGTGTTCGGCCAGGGTGAATGATGTCCCACTTTGAGGGATTCTTGTTTTTCCGCTCCCAAGCGACACGGTTGGTTCCGAAGCCCCCGAACTCGGCCTTGTTCCACAGTGGGTCTTTCAGGAGAATCAGGATCTTCTCGAACCACAGCTCCATTCCGGACGGCAGGCAAAAGCTACGAACCAAAAAGTCGGCCCTATCCAGGTTGACGGCTTGGTCAATGCACCTGGAATGTCGTCCGAGCCGGTTTGGCACACACACGGAGGACCCTATGTAGATTGGAAGTCCCCCGGCTACCTGTTCCCGATAGAGCTCAAGATCGCCCCTGTAGTACAGAGCGTAGACTCCAGCCCCTTCCCCTCCCATCTTTTCAAGGGGTCGGAACTCAAGACGCTCGAACCTTTGCAGGGTGTTGGCCTCAACGGCATGGGGGTCATAGAACGGTAGAGCCATTCAGGCCACCGGATGGAAATCAGTGTTGGCGAACTTCCCCTCCATCTCGAACTTCGCCACGGGGCGGATGTTCGCGAAGGGTGCGAGCTCGGGGATTGCAGCAACCAGGGTCTCCCAGGTGCGGCGCGTGTAGCTGTAGCTGTCCTCTCCGGTTGCGTAGCCGGGGTGGAAGTTGAGGTAGCCGTCGCTCGTGTTCACCGCATCTGCCGCAGCGCGGGTCGCAGTCGTCGCGTAGATGGTGTGGTCCCACTCAGGCAGGCCCTCACCGCCGTGCTCGTGGCGGGTAGGAACGAACAGCGCACCGGAGGCCGCATCGTGGATGTAGCCGATGGGGTGGATCTTGCCGCTCTTGCGTAGGGCGCAGATGATGAAGGCGAAGCCCTCAGAGTAGTTGGCGCGGAGGGTCTTGGCAGCGTCCTCGCTGAGGCTGAACACGTCCGGGTTGGCACGGGCGATGTCTTCCAGGGTGTAGGCGATGCTCACACTGAAGTTGCCCACGTCGAGCACCTCGAGGAACCCGTCAGCTCCGAAGCTGAGGCTCCTGGAGCCACCGCCGCCACGGTACCGAGGCTTGTCGATCAGGGTCTCGAGCTTGTCGAAAAAGCCGTCGACGGCGCTCATGTCAACCATCTTCACTGGCGCGTCACCCTGCTTCCACGGCGCGGGGAGGATCATGGCAACACCCTGACGTCCGAGTCCAAGGAGTACCTGCTCACGGCTGAGCGGAGCGGGCTGCTCGAACTCCATCTCGTAGGCGGTGAACTGCTGGCGACCATCCCCACTCAAGAGAGCAGCGATGCGAGTGGCTGATACCTTGACGGGTCCGGAAAACATGCACATAGGGAAGCCTCTTTGGAAGTGTCTACTGTCCGTACAACAACGCTCAGACGCGTCTGCCACCTCTTTCGAGGTTCTTCTCCAAGTCTTCGTCGTACCGGTCTTGGCTCTGGAGGTAACGAAGCAAGGTGCCGAGTGCGTTGTCCACAGCGGCCTGCTTGTTGCGTGGACGGTCGCCGCCTGCGTTGAAGGCGAAGGTCATGCCGTTGCCGTTGTGGGCAAGGCCAATGATGATCGTGCCTACAGGCTTCCCATCAGATCCGCCTCCCGGTCCGGCGATGCTGGTCTCGGAGAGGCCGATGGTCGTACCGTCCCGTTCGGCTACTACGAGGGCGAGATGCTTCGCGGCAGCGTGGCTGACGCTGCCATGTTCGATGAACACCTGCTTGTCACACCCAAGGCGGTCCTTGCTGGCATGGGAGTAGACAACGTGCCCCTCCTCGAACCAGCGTCCTGCTCCGGGCAATCCCACGCACTCGGAAGCAATGGCTCCCCCGGCAGTGGTCTCAGCGATGGAGAGGGTCCAGCCCCGCCGTCTCATGATGGTTGCGATCTCAAGAATCATCGGGACTGCCTCTTTCGCTTACGCGGTCGGTGTGGGATGTGGTGCCGAAACTGGTCCGGCGTCATCCTTGTATCTGAAACGGATTCAACAGTCCAAATCTCAGAGTGAAAGTGCTCAATCTTTCGCTTGTCGGGCCACTCACCTTCGTAGGTGTCATGGCTGTGGAAGCGGACGTGCTTTCCCTCTACCGCGAGGTCCTCTTTGACCCAACTAACTGTCTGCACCTTCCCGCCATTTTCAGCGGGGCGCGTGAGCGTCACTTGTCGGTGGTAGTCAGTGCTGGGTCGCGGGTCGAAGCAGTCGTACATAGCCCTTGGACAAGCGAAAGCCCTTGTTCTTGCCCTGGAGGTAATCCAGATGAGCAAGAACAAGGGCTTTCGCTGGTGTTCACGGAGGGGATCGAACCCACGACCTACCGCTTAGGAGGCGGTCGCTCTTCCAACTGAGCTACGTGAACCCATGGGTGGTGGTGGGGCGGCTTCATAGGAGTTGAATCCTCCACCGCTACCCACCTACATTGCCACCCGTCAATGACCCCTCCGGGGTCCGGGGCATCTCCCCTTCTTCGCCGCACTGCTCGCACACACCGGGATTGCCGATAGCACTCTGGAGGGCGTCAAAGGTTCGTACCGGTGCTACCCGGCTTCATCATGCGGTACATCACCACCCGCACTATCCCGTCAGCAAACGGGCATGTCTCCCTCTCTTGAGTCTCAAAGGTGCCACTGTGTCGCGTGGCCCGCCTCCCCCAATGTTACCGATACCGTGCTCAGCTTGCCAGGTATTCCCTGGTATCCAACGGGGCTGTCCGGGGAGGGTAGCCTGCATCCGCCTTCATCCATACAACGCCTCAGCTCCCCGAAGAGTTAGAGGGCAATCAGTTCTTTCTTAACGTTCAGGCCAAAGTGCGTGAATCTCCGGATGCATTTCAGGGAGACGCTTGAATGCCTCTTCGATGTCAACCCGTTTGTAGCGGCTGCTGAAGTGCGTGAACAGGAGGTTCGTGTTCTGGAAGAGGTGTGCCCGGTCCAGCACGTCCTCCAAGTGGACGTGTCCGTGCTTGCGTGCGCTCTCGCGAGGGACACGGTCGTCCACAAAGGTCATCTCGAGGATGAGCGTCTCAGCCTCGTAGATCCAGGGCTCACGGTCCAGTACGTCGATGGTGGTGTCTCCGCAGAAGACGAGCTCCACCTTGTCATGGTCGTCCGTGACCTCTGTTCCACCCTGCCGCAAGGCACCGATCTCAGCGCCAGGTCTACCGACGTACTCAGGCTTCAGCTTCTTGCGTCGATGGATGAGTGCGTAGCCCAAGGCGGGTGTCGTGTGGACAGCCCTGAAGGCTCGGATGAACCTGTTCTGCGACACGGGGAACTCGTCACCAGGACTCACGCCTACGATGTTGCAGGGCATTGGTGCGCCGTCCACCTTGCGCCAAGCGGTGAGGACAGCCTTGACGTCCTCTACCTTCTCGGTGGGCATGTAGTAGGTCGGAACGCCCGCACTCTTGAGCGCGCGTGTCGCTACGTGGATGACGATGCCGCCCATGTGGTCGGTGTGCGTGTGCGTGAAGAAGACGTTCGGTAGCTTGGTGGCGTCCCAAGGACAGCGACCAAGGTCGAAGCAGAACTTCTGATGCGGGAGTTGGATGCATGTCTCCATGCCACCAACGCTGTGCGCATCTACGAGGTGTGGTCCAAACTGATGTTTCATGATGCGCCTTTCATTGCCTGATGCCCAGACCCGAACCACCCCGAAACCGTGAGGCTCCGAGGTGGAGGGGATTCTCCCCGTACAAGTTCGATGAGCTGGAGACTGTGAAGTCTGCGTCTAAAGCAGATGCCTTTACCATTCGGCCACCTACCCGAAGGTAGGACGGGATTCGAACCCGCAAAGTTTATGTAAGCTCAGGTGTAGGTACGGGGAAAGCGTTTAAGAGGGATCCACGCCAGCCCTTAGCCCCCTCTCGGGGCGCTGCCCTCTCGGGCACGGACTGTCGCTGCTTTTTACGGCTGGAAAAGAGGTCCTCGTGTAAGTCGTTCGCGCTGTGTTACGTGAGCCTTTCGGCCCGGTATCATTCAAAGGTGATTGTGTGTAAGCGCGAGCAGTGATCACGGGGATCTGGGAGCGGAAGCAGGATTCGAACCTACGGCCTCCAGCTTATGAGGCTGGCGAGCTACCGGGCTGCTCCATTCCGCATCAAGTTAAGTTGTCAAAGCGTTGGGGCTTTCCCCGTTGCTCCTTATACCACCCAGCGAGGGCAGAAGTTACAATCGCCTCAGAAAGAACTTGGAGGCGGGGTTCCAAGTTCGTAGGTGAGTCATGAAGTCCCGGTGTCTGAGGAGACGTACCAACAGGAGGACACATGCCTGAAATCACATTCCTCGGAACGGGTGGCGCGTTCACCGACTTCCGAGTCAACTACCACAACAACGCCATCGTCAAGACCGATGATGGCTACGTACTCATCGATTGCGGAGCTACTGCTCCGCAGAGCCTCAAAGAGCTTGGCATCAAGCCCTGGGAAGTGGCGGGCATCATCGTCACGCACATGCACGGCGACCATGTGGCGGGCATTGAGCAGCTCCTCTGGGAGCGGTTCTACCTCGGCCCCAACGGACCGGGCTTCCTCAAGACCCCGATCTTCGCATCCTATGGCGTCCATGCGGCCCTACGCAGAACGCTCCATGACTGCGTCGATGAGCACACCACTTCGACGGGCGATCAGATGGGGGGTGGGTACGACGCTCTTGTGGACGTCTGCTACCTGTTGGGCGATGGCTCGGGGATGGCATGTGGCGGCGTAGGTTTCAACCTCAAGCCGACTCCGCACGTTGTAGGCACCGACCTCAACAAGCCCTGCTATGGCGTGCGCGTGCATGACATGGGCAGCGGACCGAACAGCGGGTTCTACTTCACCTCCGACACCACCTTCCGCGCCAACATCGGCGAGTTGATCGAAGATCCGAGGATCTTCCACGACTGCACCTTCACGCCGTACTACCCCCAGACCGTACACACGCACTACTCAGAGCTGCTTACGCTGCCTGATGAAGTGCGTGCGCGAATCGTGCTGATGCACTACACGGTTGTGCCCGAAGGTGTCGACGTGCTTGCAGACGGATTCGCCGGAGCAGCCTGCAAGCACGAGACGTTCGTACTCTGATCAGCTCGCGGGCGTCACGAAGTCCGCGAGGCGGGGATCGTAGACGATCGGCTGAGTGCGGTCCGTGAGGGTCGCCATCTGAGCAGAATCTCCGTAGTAGCTGTAGCTCCTGCTGGAACGGTTGAGTGACTGCGCCCACCACTGCTGACGGGTGAGGGACGGAGCCTGACGCGTGCGTCCCCGGTTCGACCAACCGTAGCCTCCGTTGTACTCACCGGAGTTGTTGTACTCGCTGATGAGCTTGTCGACGCCCTTGTCCCTGGTCGCGGCGATGGGGTCACCGTTCATCTTGAACGGTCCGGCGAGCCGCTTGATCACGCGACAGGAGCTCTTCACCTCGGGTCGCCCGAAGCCGTTGACGTAGGGGTTGTCAGTGGCGATGCGAGCCGAAACCTCAGGAACCTCCACGGAGGGGTCGCGGTGGGTCACGACGTTCTGACCGTCGCTGTAGGAGTGGTTCTCTCCGGTCCAAGAACACCACAGGCCCTTCTTCTTGTTCACGCCCCGAGCCGAGTGTACCCAGCCGAGGAAGAGGAGCTGCGAGGTGTTGTCAGTCTCGTAGATGGTGCCCGGCACGAGGTCCTTGTTCGGGATCTTGGCGGTCTTCTTCCGCTTGGATGCAGCCTGGTGGCTCTCCCAGATCGATCCACCAACGGGGATGAGGCGTGCTCCAGCCCAAACGAACTTCGCCTTGAACCAGCCGTCCTTCGTCGCGCCGCCACAGTTGACGAGGGCGTCAACCAACGGATCCTCTCGAAGGTCGTAGCAGTACCCGGTCTTGGTCACCACCTTGTAGGCGCGGCCCCCACGCATACGACGCTCCAGGTAGAGCAGTCGGATCTCAATGGGGTCGTTGGGGACGTCCTCGTACAGCTCAGCGTCCTCGTCGAACAGGAGGGCGAGCCGGTCCAACTGAGGGGCCAACCACGGTCGGGCCTTGCTCCAGTTGTCAGCGGTGGAGTGAGACTTCTTGTCTCGGTCGACTGCGAAGCCCTTGCGGGCCTTCACCTTCTCGTCCGAGCCGAAGACTTGGAAGTCTTCAACCTTGCGGCTGTAGATGCGTAGGTTCTTCTGGATCGCCATTATCGGTACTCCTGCGTTTTCTCCTCCAACAACCAGAAGTGCCTTTTCGTGCTATCGGAAACGGTTGTAGATCAGCCTGTCAGTACCGACCGCAACCTCAAGCACCTTGGCAGTAGGGAGCATGTCCTTCCTCAGTGAAATGCTACACACTTCCATGTCGTTGTCCTCACACACAACGTCCGTTGTCCACTCAGCGTAGGAGGGGAGTCGGTCGCTTGGCTCGGTACGGCAGGACCTGCCAATGAGATACGCCAGGGTGTCTCGAACCACGGGGATCAGATCCTCGCTGTAGTCCTTGCCGGTGGTGGGATTGAAGGCGCACTGGAACTCAAGCTGGTAGAACTCCTTCAGCCTCATGAACTTGGTGGGCTGGTCCTGCTCCCGCCTGAAGCTCTTGCCGTGCTGCCAGACGCAAATGGGCATCCGCCGCCTGCGAGAGGCGTGGCTGTCAAGCAGGTGCGGTAGGGCAGCGAAAGAGCCCATGGTGGTCTCAGGACGGAGGACGAGGCCGTCTTCGCAGGCCCAGACGTCCTCGTCCGTGTAGTTGGGGTTGAGCAGCTCTCGGGGTGTGAGCAAGGGCGCTTCCACCTGCACCACCTCGAACCCTCGGTTCATCGTCTTCAGGCACTCGGTGACTGCTCGCACGATGGTGGTCTGGCAGAGCTGTCGGAACTCGATCTCCTCTTCAGACCAGAAGAGGAGCCCGTTTCGCGAGTAGAGATTGTTCATGAGTGCGTCGCCTCAGTCCTTTGGGGATTGCCTGTAGGACTCCTACGACACAATCCAGATGCAAGGCGTGTGAGTTCGAGTTCCGATTTGCACGGGCCTGATGGGAAGCTACAGTTCTCCTGTAGCCCCGTACATCCTCAAGTCAGGAGTCGCCATGCTATGACCGCATTAGACGGAGGGGCTCGATCCCTCATTGATTGGAAAGCCGATTAGCAGTGTTGATGGCTTCGGCGTGGTGCGCCGTAGGAGTGCTGAGGGGTTCCGGCTCAGTGGGTACTGAATACCCACCTTGAACAAGCCGTCAGGATCTCGACTGGAAGGGAAGGGCGTCGGTTCGATTCCGACTCGGCATTGCCGGTAGCTCAGGGGCAGAGCAGCAGATCCAGTATTGAGGACTCAGCGTTTGATGTAGACCATACCTGTTGATATTTCAAGAGGGGGTTGACTGCCCGCATGAGTGGCAGAGACTCTCCCACCTGGGGGGTCCATGTGATCTTGACTTCAGTGTTCAGGTGCGGGAATTACCTGGAGTAGTCCCGCCTACTCTATCAATCCAACAGACGCCAGCTTGGCCTCGGGGCTCGAGCTGGCGTCTTTGGTCTACTCGCCGCCGAGGGTTCCGAGGATGCTGATAACGAGCTCGTAGTTGTAGTCGCAGAGCTCAAACTCGTCTCCCCAGCACTCGTACACCTCAAGGGCGGCTTCGTTGGGGGAGTCGCCTTCGGGTACCTTGCAGAAGGCAGCGTGGGTGGCCTCACCGCCGTGCTTGCCCATCGCAACCGCGATGCCAGCGAAGATCCACTGGAGGAGGGCGGGGCTCGGCTTGGTGCCGAAGATCTTGTAGTTCCAAAGGGCGGTCGTCATGTTGTGCTCCGTGCTGATCTACTAACGCAGGCTGGGCGTTGTTACTCAGAGGGAAAACGAGATCGTCACCGCTTTATCTACGATGTGGAAGGCGGGCTTGACGTGGCCGCATTTGTAGCACTTCGTCTTCTTGGCGTAGAGGTGGCTACCCGCGAACCGTCACCGTGGTCTTGAGTTTGCCGGTACCGCCACATGAGGGGCAGTTGCTCTTGAACGTGTAGGTCATGTCGCCTCCATCAGCTCAACGGAGGCATCGCCGCTGGACTCAGGGAAGAAGATCGAGCCTGCGGTGGTACTCGGCAACGTCGCCTGTCCACCACTTGAAGAACGTCTCCACGACACGCGTCTGAATGGGGAAGCACATCTTCTCCGGTCCCGTGATCACCAACCGCTCGAGGCTCTCATCGTTGGGTACGAAAGGCTCAAGGTCAGCCATGCGCATCACCACACGGCTTGCACCGAAGAGGATGATCGGGGAAGGCGGAACGTTCTCGGCCCAGAAGAGCTTCAAGTCGGAAGGGGCGAGCACAATGTCAGCCTCCTCCCACAGCTCACGCACCGCGCCTTCCTGCCACGTCTCTCCGCGTTCAACGAAGCCTCCCGGTGTGGCGAGCGTACCTACCGGTCGAATGGCACGTCGCACAACCAGCAAGCCCTCATCACACGGCAGCAAGACGTTCGCTGCTGGGATCGGGTTGAGCCACGTCTGCCTCTTGCATCTGTGGTGCTGGCAGGTCTTCGGCCACACGTTCCCCTCTTCGAATTTGCAGCCGCAATGTGGACAGTGGATCATGAGATGTCGTTCGCCTCAAGGAGAGCTGTTCGTAGGTGGTCAAGCTGAACTTCCAGCTTGCCGGAGAGGAGTCTACCAAAAGCGTCGAGGGCGTGGCCCCCTATCGGCTCGAACTGGTCCGATAGGTCAGGGTCCACCATCCAGCGGTCATCGTGTCGGTCCCACACAATGAGGTCGCGGGGGCGAGCAACTACGCGCGGAATGTCTCCGGAGCCAATCTCGATGCCTTTGGGTAGGCGAGACACGCTGGCGTCCATGACGTAGCCGGTTCCCATTCCCGCCTGTCGGGTGATCTCGAACCGGATGCTGACCTGCTCACCGAACTTCGAGTTGCTCGGGGTGTAGTGGCAGTCCAGCCAGAAGCCGGTCGCATTCACAAGGACGTACACCAACGAAAGGCGGCGGTCCGTGTCCTTCACAACCTTCTCGAAGAACGTTTGGAGGGAGCGTGGAACTCCGTAGCGCGCAAGGCGGGACAGGTCGGCGATTTGAACAGAGGTTCTCAAGATGATGTCCCTTGTAAGCTACCGGAGCTCACAAACGGACTATGAGCTCCGGTCCCCTCAGTCAAACATCAGTTCCAGCCGGTCCATTTGAACGGCGGGCGGTAGGCTCGGGGCGGGCTCTGTAACACTCAATTCGGCTTGAAGTGCGGTATCGAGTTCACGCGGGAAGTTGATACCGATACTGTCGTCGGCATCGATCCCGGCGTCCCACTCTGCTATACGCCTCTGCCACTGGCCCACGTAGAAGACAAAGTCGAGCACAGGAAGTGGAGCAGGGTTTCCGCCGTAGTGCGCTTGAAGCAGTCCCATCACCAGCGTGTTGAGCTCCGTGGCACTGCGGATGAACTCGCGCCAGCGGTCCGAACTGATGAGTTCCCCCAACCCATCAGGTCCGAACACGTAGTTCACCCCATGCTCGCGGCATAGGTCTTCGAAGTTCGAGCGCCCGTGCGCGAGGTAGGTCAGCGATACGTCAAGCTCTGCGCGGCCCATGGGAATACCCTCCTACTACCAGGACGAACGAAGGCCTCCGATTTCTCAGAGGCCTTCTTGGCGGAAAGAGTAGGGATCGAACCTACAAGGCCCTTTCGGGCTCGCCTCCTTAGCAGGGAGGTACCATCGCCAGCCGTTGGTTTGCCTTTCCGTGTACATCCCTCAACAAGACGGATGGGCCGTCTGGGAGAATGTTTTCATTTGAGGGGGTGTCCGAGGTCGGAATCGAACCGACGCTCTCTCGCCCTCAGAGCTGCCTTCTGGAGTAGAGCCCTTCCGCCACCTTGAACGTGCCTATCTATTCCCCAAGTGCCTCCTACCCCTGCAGTGGTAAGTGCTCAGAGCTGCCTTGTTCTAAACATCGTCATTTATGATGTTTACTCTCAGCAGACTCCCGCTCCAGGTCTTTCAACGCGCGGCCCTGATGATGGCCTGACCGGTTGCGTCGGGTAATCGACCGACGCATTTGAGCTGTCGCGAGGGGAGGTACTTACTTCGCTCCACTGCTCGGCTCCAACTACCTCTCCTCCACCGCTTATCTGTCGGTAGAGGTCTTTCTCCTTCGTCTACAGTTGAAGGCAAGTGGCTTTCCACTCTGCCTGCTCGGACACACTTCGTTCTACACTTGCCTGGTGGCTTTCGTGCAGAACGAAACTACCGGAACTTCTGTCGGTGGTTGCCTACGTCCGGAGTGCTGCTACACCACGTCCCCGCCTGAAGGTGGGGAGTGTTGCGGAAAGGCCGCAGACCGTAGTGCTCTCGGATGGTCTCGAGGTAGCCACACTCAACGTCGAACCAGAGGTGCTTCGCGTTGTACCAGGGGTTCAGGTCGAACGCGAAGGTGATGTCCTCCCCGCGCTCCCAACGTCCCCAATCGGCTTCGTTGGCGCGGAGGCGCTCACCTCGGATGATCGTGATGTGGCAGCCCCAATCAGGACGCAGAAGGTCGCCGCCCACAAGGCCGGGCTTCGGGTCGTGGCGGGTCTTGCCACCGATGTTGAAGTCGGGGTCCTGTACGCTGGTCCAACGGCGTGGAGTTACTCCTCGCGTGAGCCAGCGTGCGTACCTGATCCAGTCGCCCGACACCTCAAGGATGAGAGTGTGGCGCTTTGCTCCGGGCGGGTTGTACCGCAAACGTCCGGATGCTTCTGGCAGGTAGAGTTCCATGTCCCTACAACGCTCAATAGTGATGGAAAGTCAGAGGCTATCGATGGCTTTCGCAAGTCTGCTCAAGCGGTCAACGGGGGTCGAGCTTTGGAAGCCGCGCGGCATCCTGCCCATGTCCTGAATCACGCCCGCAGCCTCATGGTAGTTCAGCCCGACGAGGGCGTCTGCTACAGCCTTGGGCACTTCCTTCTTGACGACCTTGGGCATTGCCTGGTGCATCTGCCTGACGTCGCCACGGTGCTTGTTCGCTACCGCCACGATTTTGTCGAAGAGGGCTTGGTTTCGTTTTCCGAGTGCCATGATGAGTCTCCTAATGACACTCAAGGGCAACAAACGGAGTATGTTGGCGGAAGAGGAGGGGATCGAACCCTCAAGGGTTGTTTAGACCTCGTCTGGTTTCGAATCAGGTGCCATCGCCAGCCGTTGGCTTGCTCTTCCGTATCAGCGAATGGGTACAAGGACGGGCTCGTCGATTGTCCAGGTGTGCTTGTTGATGCACGAGTACCGGGTGTGCTTGGTGCGCGCTCCATCCTCAGCCGTCGAAGTACGAGAGCCGATGAAGTAGGTCTTGGAGGGAACTACGCACTCCGGACAGTCGTCCGTGGGTGGGTTGTAGTTCGGGTGAGCCATGTAGTCGTATCGTCTTGGTGATCCCATGGTCCCCTCCAACAAGATTGCGGGCCGGTTTGTGTGAGTAGTTCTGGCGGAAGGGGAGGGAGTCGAACCCTCAAGGCTCTCGCTCGACGGGTTTCAAAGCCGCTGCCGTCGCCAATCGGCTTGCCCTTCCAAAGCTACTCAGCCATATCCCACCTCGTTCGCATGGAGGCTGCTGTAGATCCGCGTCAGGAGGTCATTCGCCTTCTGCCGTGGAATAGAGCCTGCCATGTCGCGGAGGGCAACACGGATGAGTAGGTTGCTCTGTCCCGGCACCATCCCCAACCGCTTGTGAGCAATCGGAGGGAGATCGGAGTACAAAGTCACGCTGCGGAGGGCTACCTCTTCAAGAAGGGCAGCATCCTCACCCAAGCACTTCACTACCTGCTCACACACGTCCTCTTCGGTCGTGCTGGCATCCATCGCCACCGAGATGTCCCGGCGCGCGTTGGGGTGCTTCGAAACCTCCACCCAAGGGTCGAGGTTCTTCATCTGGTCAGCAATCCGAGGGTCCGTTGCTCGTAGTGCTCGGATGTCAGGGACGCCCTTGCGGAGCATCACAAGCCTGTCCAAGCCGACTCCAAGCGCCAGTCCCGTGTAGCCTTCCAGTCCCGCATCCTTGAGTACCTGCGGGTGTGCAAGGCCGCACTCAAGCACCTCAACCCACTCTCCCTTCCACAGTACCTCTACCTCGAGGCCTTGCTGCGTATAGGAGTGGGTCGCGGGTGCGGTCCGGTATTCTACGTCCCCAAGCACCGCGCCAATCACATGTCCAATCAACTCTCGCAGATCGCCCTGAGTCAGCGTCTTCCTGCTCACGCGCCAGATGTCCATCTGATGCGGCTCCCCGGTGTGCAAGCGGTCTACCACATCGCGGCGGTAGGTGATGCCGGGACACAGCAGCGTCTCGTCATCGGCTTCCACACTGGGAAGAAGTTGGGGGATCATCGCTGACGTGTGCGTGCGGAGGAGCGTGTCCTCTGTCACGTACCGCGAGTAGCGTGGGCTGCGGGAGGCATTGTCCTCCGGGTAGTACAGCATGTCGTAGTTGTATCGAACGGTTGTCAACGGCGGAAGGCGATGAACCCGGAGGTCCGTCGCCCATGCGGCAGTCAGTCGTTCTTTGATCAGTTCCACAGCGAGGTTGATTGCGTGCCCATCGACTGTGGTCAGATCCACTACATCGAGGCTCGCTTGGCAAATCCCAATTCCATGAGGAGCTCCTTTGCGCCGTAGCGCGGTTCGTATCTGGCGGAAGTGGTGGGGTTCGAACCCACGTACCTTTCGGCCTACCCGCTTTCCAAGCGAGCCTCTTTACCATTTGAGTACACTTCCTGGCGGAAACGGTGGGGCTCGAACCCACGTACCTTTCGGCCTACCGGTTTAGCAAACCAGCCTCTTTACCATTTGAGTACGTTTCCTGGTGGTGAAGGTAGGTTTCGAACCTACAAGTGAAGGGGATCAACCTTCACACTCCCTTACGCGGGAGTCAGGATCTCCAACGGAATCACTTCCGCCTCTCCTGCCGCTTCTCCTGGAGATAGGCTCGGGAATCGAACCCGTGACAAAACCGGCCCCTCGCATGTGGGGGTGGATACATTCGTCGTGCCCGTCTTAGAAGAACGGGTGGCCGACCTTGGCCCAACCTATCTGGTAGCAGAGGTGGGATTCGAACCCACAACAAACTCCGTATGAAGGAGCTACCTCAACCGCTCGGTCTCTCTGCTGCATGGTGCTCCTTGGGCAGCACCTGGAACCCTCGGCGGGACTCGAACCCGCAACAATCAGTTTAGAAGACTGATGCCCCTTCCAGTAGGACCCCGAGGGCGCATGGCCCCCAAGGGTATCAGGGGGCAAGCTACTTCTTGACGGCTACCTTCTCCGGAGCCGTCGGAATCAAATCACGGAGGCTCCACTCTCCATCGATCAGCCCGAAGGTGGCGTACCACACCGGGCCGAGCACAGCGTTCATGGGCTTGCGGAGGGCAAGCACTGCGTTCTCTACGAGTCCGCCGAGCTTCGTGAGCTGGTCGTACACGGGGTTCAGTACGGCGAGCACTCCGGGCCTGATGGCGTAGATCACTCGGTCGCTGAGGTTCTCGGTACGGAGCACCGTTGCGTCGTACACGCGGTTGATGGCGTGATTGAACTTTCGGTCGTTGGGAACCACGATGGTCCCACCCTTGGCAACGTAGGCGGATGAGGGCATTGGAGGATCCTGTGTTTGGGTCCTCTCACTCAACAACCTCATGCACCAGAAGTGCAGTGCTTTCTCAGAGCTTGCTGCTCGGCGGGTTGATGCGGAACGTCTTCGGTCCGAAGAGCCGCGTCTCGCCGTCCAGGATTCCGAAGGTCATCTTCCAGATCGGATCGCACACCTTCACCACGCCGGGGCGGATGAAGTGGAACGCCTGTCCCGCCTTGTCGGAGAGCAGCGTGCCCAGCTTGACGAGAGGCTCGCCCACCGCCATCACAGGCTTCCTCAGCTTGCCGAGGATCACGTCGTAGCCGCCGTCGAACAGTCCGAACACGCCGTCAATGACGTTGAATAGGTTGAAGCGGTTGTCGCTGGTCTTGGCAAGTAGTTCGATTCTCATGTCCAGGTACTCCTTGGTGTTGTACCTTCTAACACCACTATCCACGAATAGTGCGATTGGTACTCCAGATAGGAGTCGAACCTACAACCGACGGCTTCGAAGGCCGCTGCACTTCCTTTGTGCTTCTGGAGCTGGAGCCGGATATCGGAATCGAACCGATGTCTCCGCTTTACAAGAGCGGTGCTATGCCTCTCAGCTAATCCGGCGTGTGATCTCACCGCAACGGCCCCCGGAGATCGACGAGGTGGGGGTATCTCAATTCCCCCATGGGTCCGCAAACCCGTACTGCTTGGCCTGGTGCATCCGACAGGGTTCGAACCTGTGGCCTCAGCCTTCGGAGGGCTGCGCTCTTCCAACTGAGCTACGGATGCATATTACTCATATACCAGCTATATCGGGGGGTCCCAAGGGGTTGATATAACTGGTATACGCTTATATCTGGCGGAAGGGATGGGATTCGAACCCACGGCAGTCCCCAATGGGCCAACTGCTCCAACTACCCGAGTCATACGGGCTTGCTGCCCGGCGCACTTACCTGCCGAGTTCAACTTCCTGGTGGGCGATACTGGATTCGAACCAGTGACTTCTACCGTGTCGAGGTAACACTCTACCGCTGAGTTAATCGCCCGAAGACGCCACGGTCACGTAGTCCCTGCCGGGCACAGGGGAAGTGGTTTCACCACTCGGTAGCCGCTCCCATGAGGGCTGGCCATGCCGGTTCGAACCTACGGTGTCCGTCCGGTTTGGGCTGGTAGGTGGAACAGGGATCGAACCTGCGACCTGAGCCGTGTAAAGGCCCCGCTCTCCCAACTGAGCTATCCACCCGCACATCTTGTACCGCTGCTCACCCGGTCTTAGTTGCTGGTGAGGCTTTACCTTAGCGTACGTCTTATTCGCATCAGCTTGCGCTTCCGCAGTACATTTTCCGTACTAAGATCGAGTTTCGCAGCGGTACAAGCTGCTTATCGTCTAACGGCGGGAGCCGCCGAAGAGTTAGAGGCTACATAGAAGAAACATCGATGCCGTGAGTGCTCCACCACCAATCCGGTAGCTTGTCCCTATGGCGTTCCTGCTGTACCAAACGCTCGTACTTGAGTCGGCTCCGCTCCTGTCGGTCCAGTTCCTTCTGCATGTACGGGTGGTCGAGGTCAAAGCCCTTCACCACCATCAGCCTGAGCAGCCGTCTCAGCGCGTAGTCTTGCCGCTTGTTGCCGGGCTTGTACCCGTCCGCAATGAGCTGCTGCACCGTGCTGCGTAGCACGTCGCCCGTTGAGGGTGGTACCTCGCCCAGCACCATGCACAACCGCTCCAGTCCGAAGCCTACGTCGATGCAATCACCGTTCGGGTTCACGATGTTCCCTATCTCCAAGTCGCCCACGAAGAACTCGGTGCAGTAGCCGGTCAGGCTCCCGTCGGTCCATGTGCATTCCAGGTCCTCTCGAACCTCAAGCCACTCAGGGTAGAAGTGGCTCCACTCCTTGCGGTCAGGATGCACCGTCACGTAGTCCGGCTTGATGCCGAGGTCTTCCAGGAAGGTAAGCCAATGGCGTACTGTTTCCTCTACGGTGAGCTCCCTGAAGCTGAACATGCCCAGCATTCCGAAGCTGAGGTAGTGCGTGCCATCGCCTACTTCGTCGAGATCATCGAGTCGGAGGCAGCTCTGAAGGTTGCACACGGTTCCGGTGTGGCCGGGGTCGGTGAACTGCTTCTTGTACTGCTGCATCCCAGCGATGCAGAACAAGGTTGTGTCGTCGTATGGCCTGAGACTCTCGTCTCGCTTGAAGTCGTATCCGTGGCCAGTAACGAAGTCCTCGTACTGGCCTACAATGCGTCCCGCAGTGACATGGCATCCTCCCTGGATGTTTGATGTGCTGGTAGCCGATAGGGGAATCGAACCCGTGTCTTCTGGATGTAAGCCAGATGCCCTCCCATTGGACGAATCGGCCTGGTAGTCGAGGCGGGGTTCGAACCCGCGACTTCTTGCGTGTGAAGCAAGCGCTCTCCCACTGAGCTACTCGACTATGAAACGATGTGCAGGTACCACCGGGCGGGTGTTGGATTATTTGTGTCCTGCAGTCCCTTGAGGGCTCTCACCTCAACTGGGCCTTTCGGCGCATACCCCGGCTATCTCCCCGCTTGCGCGGCATCGTTTGGTGGAGCCTATCGGGATCGAACCGATTACCTCCTGCGTGCAAAGCAGGCGCTCTCCCAGATGAGCTAAGGCCCCAAACGTTCTCTATCTCAGCGCGTTCTCACGCTGCTGGCGACGCCAGCTTCTCTCTTCCACTCGGATCGCAAGGAGCAGTGAAGCCCAAACGGGCGCGGTGATCAGCAACCCTGTGGTCACTCCTGCCACCACACTCAGAGCCACTACGACACTCGCCGTGTCACCTATTCCCTGCGTCAAGTCGTCCCGCGTCATTCCTGGCTCCTTGGTACCACTCGTAGGGAGTAAGCACCGCAATCACCGTTCCATTTTCGGTGAGTCCTATGAACTTACCCTCTGCCACTCGCTCCATCAAGGCATCAAATGCCTCATCAGTGAGCTTCTGGATGTCGGAAACGCTAACTTGTTCCATCTGTTCCACCTCGGTTGGTGGAGCTGGCGGGGATCGAACCCGCTACCTCCTGTCTGCCAGACAAGCGCTCTCCCAAATGAGCTACAGCCCCATACTTCCTTCGATCACTGCCGCGCAGTTTTCAAACTGCGTAGCCATGTCCTTGAATACCTCTCCGAATGCCGCGTTGTACCACAGGTGGGTCCGGTAATACGCCGCGCTGCCCATGTCCACGTAGTAGCTCGTGCTCACGATCTTCCGTTCCACTGAAGGCTTGAACACCCCAATGAGGATCAGCGATCGATCTCCGAGCTCCCGGTAGATCGCGGCCTTCCTGTTGATGTGGGCAGCATCGGCCCTCAGAAACAGTTCAGCCATTGTGTCTTCAGAGTAGGTGCTGCGGTCTGATCGCACCCACTCCATCAACACGGCAGTCAAGTAGAACCTCACCTCGGCTGTGATCGGTATTCCGTTCGAGGCCACCTCCACTCGCTCGGTGAAGAGATCGAAAAGGTTGGTGTGGTCAATGGGCATGTCTTCATTATACGTGCCCTGGAGCCGAATAGCGGAATCGAACCGCTATCTACTGATTACGAAACAGTCACTCTGCCATTGAGCTAATCCGGCTGGCGTACACAGACGGGATTCGAACCCGCGCTTCCTCCTTAGTTGGAGGCACTCTTCCGCTGAGCTACTGGCACTACCCTATCACGTCGTTCAGGTCTGCTGACGTCGACTGTTCAGCTCTTTTCCCGGCGCGTTGCCTTCTGCCTGGTTGCAACCATGAAGGCAGTCCGGCATAGGGGTTGGTACACCCAGAGGGATTTGAACCCCCGGCCTCTCGATTCGTAGTCGAGCGCTCTTCCACTGAGCTATGGGTGCATGGAGCCGGTTCCGAGGATTTCCCCTCCGTAGCGAACGGTGCCAGCCTCAAAGAGGCACGCACTGAACCGGCTGGAGTGACCCCTGGGAATCGAACCCAGCCAATCGGATTTGGAATCCAATTCGCCTGCCTTGGAACATTGGGACACTGGTGTACTCGGCTGGATTCGAACCAGCGATCTCTACCTTCGCAGGGTAGCGTCTTATCCGGACTGGACCACGAGTACAAGGTGCCGTCTAAGTCTGAGGAGCAGTTGAGTACATGTCGGAATCGCACCGACTGCCTCTCGATTTCAGGTCGAGCGCTCAACTGGTGAGCTTATGTGTATGCTCCGCAAGTAATGACGGCTGGAGCTCCTGGGCGGATTCGAACCGCCTACCTCCCCCATACCAAGGGGGCGTTCAGCCATATGAACTTCAGGAGCTGGAGCGGGCAGGGAGAATCGAACTCCCTTATTCAGCTTGGAAGGCTGATGCACAACCAATATGCCATGCCCGCATGTTGGATTTCTGGAGCGTGTAGAGGGATTCGAACCCTCATCGTCTGGGTGGAAGCCAGAAACTCTACCATTGAGCTATACGCGCTGGAGTCGACGGGGGGAATCGAACCCACCGAATACCGGGTTTGCAATCCGGTCCCTTAGCCACTTGGGTACGTCGACTGGAGCGAATGATGGGTGACGATCCCACTACCTCCTCGTTGGCAACGAGGTGCTCTACCAGCGTGAGCTACATTCGCATAAGGCTCTGATGTCGGTATGCATCCCGTCATCCCTTACCCTGCACTCGAGCCTACGGTGCTCAGGGTGTTCACTTCGTTTCTGATAGCCAGAGGGATTTGAACCCCCAACCTCCCGAGGGTAATCGGGCACTCTGCCGGGTTGAGCTATGGCATTTTTACAACCCCACCCGAGAGGGGGTCGTCAGTCACTTAGCGTCTACTGGTGGAGCCATGGGGAATCGAACCCCAATCTACGCATTGCAAGTGCATCGTTCTCCCGTTGAACTATGGCCCCAGATGGGGTCCCATCAACAATGCCGAAGCACCGCTGACGGCCCCGCGTTAGCCGCTATTTACATTTCACTATTGAGTTGTCAAAGAGCGACCCTCGCGGGCCGTGATCTCCCAACGGAGATCCTCTGGTGCTGCGAACTGGAACCGAACCAGTACCTCGGGGTTTTCAAGCCCGCGCTCTTCCTGTTGAGCTATCGCTGCTGGTGGCCGGAAACGGATTTGAACCGCTGACGCTCTGCTTTTCAGGCAGACGCTCTACCGAACTGAGCTACCCAGCCAAGGGTGTCGATGTGCGTTTTAGGAGGCCCAGAACCACTGAACCCCGGCTCGCTTTGCAGCTAACCGGGGTTCAATACTCTGAGTAAGAGTCACCCGGTTAGCCAGTACCTCCGGCCGTCCAAAACCGACGCACGGAGGCACACGAACCTGCTGCGGCGCGGACGCTGCGGCGGGCCATTGTGGCTCTTGTGGTGGTGGTTCGGGAGGTCATTGTACTGGTATCCAGGTTGGCCGCTCGAGGGGTACCACGAGCGGTGGTTGGGAAGGGTCGTGGGTCCGTGCGCTCAAGTCAAAGGGGCTGAATTGCTTCTAAACCTAAGAGTTGTGTAGGCCCCTGTAGTGGGAGCGCTCGGTCACTGTTCCCTGTAACCACACGGAGGGGCAGAAAGTTAGAAGCACCTCCACAAAAAAGTCAAGATAGAGGAAGTCAGCTCAGAAGCTCTCTAACTCTTCACACGTCTGGGGCGTTGTAGGAGTACACAAGGAGCCCATCATGACCACGCTTACTCGGGGGTGGCTTTACTGAGCTGCCCAACGGCACTGCTCAGCACGCCACTACATCTACCGGACGCGCAAAGTTCGGTATCGATCCCACCCGCGACCGACTTCACCTCGGCCACTTCGTTCCACTGCGACTCGTCCGACAGCTTCAAGAGCTCGGATGGGAAGTAGATCTCGTACTGGGCACCTTCACCGCTCAGATGGGAGACCCCAGCGGTCAGGACAAGACGCGCCCCATGCTCGACGCAGACACCGTCAAGGCCAATGGCGAGAAGATCCTCGCTCAGGTTGAGCGTGTGCTTCTGCCGGGCTTCAGCGTTCACCGGAACCACACCTGGTTCGAGGCAATGAGCGTCCCGGTACTGCTCGCCAAGCTCGCCTCCCGGTTCACCGTGGCATCCATGATGGCGCGGGACGGGTTCAAGCGACGTGGAGGAGAAGGAATCGCAGTACACGAACTGCTCGTACCCATGCTGCAAGGATGGGACAGCGTCGTGCTCAAGAGCGATCTGGAGATTGGTGGCACCGACCAGCTCTTCAACTTCCAGGTAGCGCGCACCCTACAAGAGGCAGAGGGCCAGAAGGCTCAGCGTTGCCTCATGACCCCCGTGATCAACGGCACGGATGGCCGCAAAATGAGCAAGAGCTTCGGCAACTGCATCTTCTTGGACGAGTCGCCCGGAGAGATCTTCGGCAAGGTGATGAGCGTCAGCGATAGCGTCATGGCCGAGTGGATCCCCAAGCTCAGCGACCTCACGGATTGGCCCGAGCACCCCATGAAGAGGAAGAAGGCTCTCGCCTTTGACATCGTGAAGCAGATCCACGGTGAGGATGCAGCCCGTGAGGGGCAGCACCACTTCGAGCAGAAGATCGAGCAGGGACAGGCTCTGGATGTGACCGAGGTACCGTCCGGCCCCTTGCTTGGCATCGTGCAGGCTTTGCGCGGGTGCTCCAAGAC
>Ga0222673_1000144_pt1 | contig 43050 bp, 36 predicted proteins | sample AntAcemetagen801_FD_179845 | JGI IMG/M metagenome (GOLD analysis project Ga0222673, IMG submission 179845) | Saline water microbial communities from Ace Lake, Antarctica - #801 | ecosystem: Environmental > Aquatic > Non-marine Saline and Alkaline > Saline | place: Antarctica: Ace Lake...
TATACATTCGTGATTGAATTCAAATACGAAGCTAATTGATCCCATGGAAGTATTAGAAAGAGTTGTTGGTTTTTTAAATAATCTAGTCTGGAATACCCCTGAATTGATGCCCTTATTGGTAATCGCCCTACTCGGTTACGGCATCTTCATTACTTTACGAATGGGTTTTATTCAAATCAGAAGATTTGGGCACGGAATTAAAGTAGTCATGGGGTACTATGATGACCCGCATGATATCGGTGATGTAAATCATTTTCAAGCACTCTCAACAGCTCTTTCAGCAACAGTTGGAATAGGTAATATAGCCGGTGTTGCCATAGCTATTCATTATGGGGGGCCCGGAGCTCTTTTTTGGATGTGGGTAACTGCTTTTTTTGGAATGGCCATCAAATATTCTGAATGTACTCTTGCAGTGATGTATAGAATACAAAATCAAGATGGTACAGTTTCCGGTGGACCCATGTACTATATCGAACGGGGATTGGGCCCTAATTGGAAATGGCTTGCGGTCACTTTTGCGTCACTTGCAGTCATATGCTCATTTTTCACCGGAAATGCTATTCAAGCCAATTCTGTAGCAGATGTAATGGAAAACTCTTTCTTCTTTACAGTCCCTACGTACATCACCGGTTTAATCACAGCGTCAATTGTCGGATTTGTAATCATTGGTGGAATCAAACGCATTGGTCAGGTTACAGCTTGGTTAACACCTATAATGGCTCTGCTATATGTACTTGGAGCACTGGTTATCTTGATATTAAACTATGATCAAGTGATTCCGGCTTTCGGGACAATCTTCACCTACGCATTCAACCCCGTCGCAGGCGCCTGGGGTGTAGGTTCAGGTCTTTTTATTACAACAATGGTCTGGGGAGTGAAACGTGGTCTTTTTTCTAACGAAGCCGGTCAAGGATCGGCTCCTATTGCACACGGCGCAGCTAGAACAGATGAACCTGTTCGTGAAGGTGTTGTTGCACTTCTCGAACCGTTTATTGATACCATCATTGTCTGTACGATGACAGGTTTAGTGATTATCTCTACCGGCGTATGGGATACCAAACACCCTACAGATATAAATCTCAACTCTCCGGATATGAGTTATGAAATTACTCAAGTTATCGACACCCCCGAAATACTGGTCGTTGAAGAGGGTATTGTTACAAATGGCACCCTGTTCAGAAGTGCCTTCGCAGTAGATACACTATATAGTAATGTTGCCCAAACTGAACTCTTTACCGGGCGAATCAATACGGCAACCTATCAAGCAGAAATGAATGGAACAGGCGTTGTTATGGGGTCCGTTTATGGAAATGCTATCTATAATGGAGCTACATTAACCTCTCAAGGTTTTGAAATCGGCCTTGCTCCGCTCTTTCCTGGCGGTAAATATTTAGTAACCATAAGTGTATTGCTTTTTGCTATCTCTACATCCATTGCGTGGAGTTATTATGGTGACAGATCGATCCAATACCTGTTTGGAGATAAATCGATCATCTACTACAAAGGTGTTTATCTGGTACTTCACTTTATTGGAGCTATCACTGCATTGGGTACCATTTGGGCGATTGGCGATATCGCATTAGGACTCATGACATTTCCCAATTTGATTGCTCTTTTCGCTCTTTCAGGAGTTGTTTACGCAACAACCAAAGACTATTTCAAACGAATGAAAGACGAAGACGATGACTAAACAATCATCCGCTAAACCAACGGTAATAAGCCATCCGCTTGTAGCCAGAGATTTAACAATTCTTCGCGATTCCCGTACCAATACCATTGATTTCAGAGCCGCTCTGGCCAGAGTGGCTACCATTTTGGCATATTTTGCTCTAAAAGAGTTGCCACTTAAAAAAATTGATATCAGTACTCCTGTAACAGATACCGAAGGTTTTATACTGGACACCGAAATCATTGTTGTACCTATTTTACGAGCAGGGTTAAGTTTAGTTGATGCAATAATTGATTTTGTACCTGATGCTAAAGTTGGCCATCTTGGCATGTATAGAGACGAAGTCACTCATAATCCCGTTGATTACTATTCAAAGCTTCCTAAAGGATTGGACAAAGCTTTGGTTTTATTGGTAGATCCAATGCTCGCTACCGGGGGCAGTGCAGATGATGCTATCGGTTTTCTGAAGGAACAAGGCGCTACAAATATTCGATTTATATCTTTGATCTCAGCACCGGAAGGCTTGGATAGAATTCAAACTAAATATCCTGATGTATCCATTATTACCGCTTCAATTGATGAAAAACTTAATGATGATGCATTCATCGTTCCGGGACTCGGTGATGCCGGAGATCGCTACTTTGGAACCTTATAAGCAGTTCTCCATTCTTTTTATATTTCTGCTAATCTCAGGAACCGGTTGCAGTGATCTATCAGAGTATGATACCATGCAGATTAGAACCGCAATGAATGACTCCCTTCTTGTGACTACAGAAAGTTGGGATGTGGAGATGATTTTGATGCAAGAAGGAAATACAAAGCTACTAATCGAAGGAAGTTACGCCATCAACTATCAATCAGAAGAACGTAAATTTTCACGAATTGAAGGACCCGTTTATGTTCAAATATTTGACTCTACGGGTGCCCTTGAGACCGAAGCCTGGAGCAAACGGGCTATGTACCTGGAGAATGAAGCAGAATTTGAACTCATCGACTCGGTAAGAGTTCATACCCGTGATGACGGATACCTCTATTCCCAATACCTAAAATGGTCTCAATACACCGACCGAATTACCTCACCCTCTTTTGTAACTATCATCACTAAAACCGATAGTATATCCGGGCGCGGTTTTGACGGATTGACAGATCTCTCCTACTACATTATTCAGGAGCCAACCGGTGATTTTGTTGTAGATTGATGAACAAAAAATTAATCCATATCCCCTTTTTCGCAATTTTTTTGACATGTATCCTCTTCATTTCTGATGGAAATAGTCAGAGCAGGGTTAATATTGTGCAGGCACAAACGGCCGAAAGTGGGGTTTTTGAAGGTGAAAATATTCGGAAGATAACCGGAAATGTTATACTCAGGACTGAAGATATGGTGATGAGAACAGATAGCGTATTCCAGTTTCTGAACTCTAACCTTCTCATGGCTTTTAATGCACAGATCGAAACGGATAAAGAGATTCTTTGGGCAGATACACTTTATTACAATAGTGCAGACGAGTATAGCAGATTAAGAGGGAGAGTGATCATACAATCTGAACAAAATACCGTATTCAGTGACTCAATGAATGTAGATCATCGCAGAGAGGTAACCAATTTTAATGTACCGGTCCGTTTTGAGGATGAAAATGGTGCATTGATCGCACAAAGTGGCCTCTACTATCAAGCTCTGGATAGCGCTATTTTCAAAGGCAATGTCCAGCTCTCCGACAGTACCCAATATTTGGAGGCTGATTCTCTATTTATGAACCGTTCGGATGAACTATATGAACTTTTTGGCCGGGTTTATGCCGAAGATTATGAAGAATATGTAACATTTTCAGGTAATTATCTCTATGCAGATTCTACCGGATATCGTCTGCTCGAAGATAACGCATGGATGATGGAAATCAGTGAATCAGAAGCCGATACCACACATTTACTTGCAAATAAAATTGAATTGAGAGAGTTAGAGGAAGGATCTTTCATGGATGCATACGGTAGTGTTCAAGTTTGGACGTCAAAATTTGCAGCTATTGCAGATACAATAAACTATCGGGAAGATCCGGAACAGTTCACACTTCGTTCTTCTCCCACTCTTTGGCAAAACAGAATGCAATTAACAGGCCCATTTATTGAAGCCTATCTGGAAAATGATGACATCCGTTTTCTGGAATCTTACCCACAACCTATCATTGTGATGGAAGACTCCGTCACTGCACGACTTCACCAAATGACCGGCGACACGTTAAATGCTTATTTCGAGGGGGGTGTTCTCGATAGAATAGAAGTTTTTGACAACACTCAAAGCATTTTTCATAATGTAGATGAAAATAATGAACCGGACGGATTGATTGAGATGATCTCCATAGGGCCACTTGTGATGTATTTTACGGATGGTGAGATCGATTCACTGAGAGCACTTCGCAATATTGATGGATCATTTCTGCAGGAGTCTCCTGAAAATGTGGAGCGCAGATTGGATAATTTCCAATGGTATCCGGATAGAAGGCCGCTGAAACCACCCACTCAGGCACCAAGGCTGCCGGTTATTCCTGATGAAAGACCTTTTGATCTACCACCCAGATACCTGCTCTACCTGGAGTCCAGAGAGTAGAACAGAGGGTCTCATAGCAGACACTCATCTATTGCACACCCTAAAGTATCATAGAACCCATAAAACCTTTACATTTTAGTGAAGACTTTTTTTGAACGTTAAATGCCAACAATCTAGTTTTATGTCTGAAGCCTATATTATCGACGCTATTCGAACCCCTATTGGTCGTTTCCGAGGATCTCTATCTGATGTAAGAGCAGATGATTTGGCTGCTCACGTCATCCGTGAATTGATAAAAAGAAACTCTACTGTGGATACAGGCCGGATTGACGATGTTATTTTTGGCTGTGCGAATCAGGCCGGTGAAGATAATCGAAATGTAGCCCGAATGGCACTTCTCTTGGCCGGATTGCCACATACTGTTCCAGGTGAGACTGTTAACCGTTTGTGTGCGTCCAGCATGTCGGCAGCCATTCATGCCAATCGAGCAATTAAAGCAGGAGATGGAGAGCTTTTTATCACAGGTGGTGTTGAACAGATGACCCGCGGACCGTGGGTTCTATCCAAATCGTCTCAACCCTTCGGAAATGACGCAGAACTTTTTGATTCGAGCTTCGGCTGGAGATTTATCAATCCCAAAATGGAAGAACTCTATGGCACGGAAGGGATGGGAACCACCGCTGAAAATCTTGTAGAACTTTATAATATATCCAGAAAGGATCAAGACCAATTTGCAGCTTCATCTCAGCAAAAAGCCGCAAAGGCTCAACAATCGGGTCGGCTTGCAAAAGAGATTGTATCGGTCGAAATCCCTCGAAGAAAGCAAGAACCCCTCCGGTTCAGTGATGACGAGTTTATCAAAGCAGATACAACCTTCAAGATACTCTCAACACTGCGCCCGGCTTTTAAAAAAGATGGGTCTGTCACAGCCGGAAATGCCTCCGGCCTGAATGACGGAGCCGCAGCCATGCTCATCGCTTCCGAAATAGCGGTTAAAAGTTGGGGGTTGGAACCAATGGCCCGAATTGTCTCGTCCGGTGTTGCAGGTGTTGAACCGCGGGTGATGGGGATCGGACCGGTATTTGCTTCTGAAATTGCACTAAAACGTGCCGGATTATCCCTGAATGAGATCGATATCATCGAAATAAATGAAGCCTTCTCAGCGCAGGTAATTGCATGCACCCGGAAAATGGGTCTTCAGGATGATGATCCGCGAATCAACCCAAACGGAGGAGCGATTGCATTGGGACACCCTCTCGGAATGAGTGGTGCAAGGATTCTTCAAACAGCTGCAATTGAACTTGCCGAACAGAATAAAAAATATGCTTTAGTAACGATGTGTGTCGGGGTCGGACAAGGATACGCAGTAGTCCTGGAAAACAGTAATGGTTAGTACTCTTCAACGAACAGAAATGAAATGATCTACGAATTTGACGGATACAAACCCACAGTTCATGAGAGTGCTTTTATTCATCCACTCGCAGCTGTAACCGGTAATGTGGTGATTGGTAAAGATGTCTATATTGGTCCGGGAGCAGCCATTCGCGGTGATTGGGGCAAAATTGTAATCCGGGATGGTTGTAATGTTCAGGAAAATTGTACGATTCATATGTTCCCGGGTGTCACAGTGGTGCTGCAAGAAGGTGCACATATCGGTCATGGTGCCATCATTCATGGATCCAATATTGGAAAAAATTCACTGATTGGGATGAATGCCGTCATCATGGATCGTTCTGAGATAGGGGACGAATGTATCATCGGAGCCCTCACATTTGTACCGGAAGCGATGATAATCCCCAATCGAAAAGTGGTTGTTGGGAACCCTGCAAAAATTGTAAAGGACGTTTCTGATGAGATGATCCAATGGAAAACAGATGGTACCCAATGGTATCAAAAACTGCCCGAACAGATGAGATCTGCCTGGAAAGAGTGTGAACCGTTAAGAGAAGAACCCGTTCACAAACAAGATCAAAAAAAGAGCTACCAAACATGGCAAAGCACAAAAGAAAAATAGGGACTGAGAATTCCTATATTAAGATCGTGCATAAATAATAAATTCAATCTTTTCAATGCGAGTAAACTCCTACGTTAACGGAAAATGGATCGACAAAGGCCGGGAATCTGATCTTTTGAGTGCGGTTACCGGTAAAAAGGTGGCTACTTTGGTAGAACCGGAGCTAAACTATAAAGACGTTTGTGATTACGCCCGCAATGTCGGTGGAACGACACTACGGAAAATGACTATCCACGAGCGTGCGTTTAAGATCAAATTTCTCGCTCGCTATCTGCTCGACCGTAAAGAGAAATATTATGAGATATCAACCCATACCGGAGCTACCAAGCGCGACTCATGGATCGATATTGAAGGTGGCATCATCACCGCATTTGGGCTATCGAGTCAGGCCAGAAGAAACCTATCCGATCTGCCCTGGCATGTTGAAGGCGGTGCTGTTACTCTCTCCAAAAAAGGGACTTTTACCGGGCAACATGTCTGTGTACCCCGCCATGGAGTCGCTGTTCAAATTAACGCATTCAACTTTCCAATATGGGGTATGCTCGAAAAACTGGCCCCTGCTTTTATTGCCGGAGTTCCAACGATCGTAAAACCTTCACCACTGGGTTGTTATCTGTCACATGCCGTATTTGAAGATATAATTGAATCAAAGATTCTACCCGAGGGAAGCATACAGTTTTTAGCAGCGGACATACCGGGAGATCTGTTTGATCACTTGATCAGTCAGGATCTGGTCGCATTTACAGGTTCTGCCAAGACCGGCAGACGTCTGAAAACACACCCCAATATTATAGCCAACAATGTTCGGTTTAATCTGGAAGCAGACTCTTTAAACTGCTCCATATTGGGTCCGGATGTGACTCCGGAAATGGACGAGTTTGAACTCTATATAAAAGAAGTCGCCAACGAAATGACAGTAAAATCGGGTCAAAAGTGTACAGCCATTCGGCGTGCAATTGTACCTGCTAATCTGCAGGATCAAGTGATTGACGCCCTTAAAGAGAGATTAGACCATGTAAAATCGGGAGATCCTTCTCAAGTAGGGACACGAATGGGTCCCCTCTCCAGTTCACAGCAAGTGGAGCGGTTTGAAGAACAGCTACAAAAATTGATGGAAGTGACTGATTCCGTTTATGGAAACGGGTTGCATGAGTTGGGCGGTGCTTATGCAGATGCCAAGATATTATTATGCCACAAACCCATTCAAATCGATGACGTTCATACCATTGAAGCATTCGGGCCACTCACTACCATTATGCCCTATGAATCAATTTCAGAAGCTATTGAAATTGCCAATAAAGCAGACGGATCACTGGTAGGTTCCCTCTTTACAGCAGATGATGCAATTGCAGCTGAGATCTCTATGGGCTGCGCCCCCTACCATGGGCGATTTATGATCATCAACAAGCAGAGTGCAGAGGAGTCGACCGGACACGGATCACCTATCGCCTCTTTAGTTCATGGCGGGCCGGGCAGGGCCGGTGGTGGTGAAGAGCTTGGAGGGGCACGGTCTGTACTCCATCATATGCAACGTGTTGCACTGCAGGGTTCACCCTCAACACTCACGTCTATTTTAAAACAATATATCAAAGGGTCAGACACAGTAGAATCAGACGTGCACCCCTTTAAAAAATATTTTGAGGAGCTGACAATCGGTGAAGCACTGACCACTCACCGCCGAACAGTCACCGAAGCAGATATTGTAAACTTCGGGTCTATTAGTGGCGATCATTTTTATGCCCATTTCGATGAAGTTGCTGCAAAAGAATCGATGTTTGGCAAACGCATTGCACACGGATATTTTGTGCTTTCAGCGGCTGCGGGAATGTTTGTGCACCCGGCACCCGGTCCTGTTCTGTTAAACTACGGTTTGGAAGATCTGCGGTTTATAGCGCCGGTGGCGCCCGGCGATACCATTCGGGCAAAATTGATCGTGAAGCGGAAAACCAGACGACAGAAACGGAAAAGTGATAAAGAACCCTACGGAATGGTATGGTTCGATGTAGAAGTAACCAATCAAGATGAGGTATTGGTAGCCGAATACACAATACTAACATTGGTTAAACGAAAAAACAGATTGGATATCGATGAGTAGCTCAGACATAATTTTAATTAGAATAAAGTCGCCTAAAAAGTGTTTTTATAACGTTTTATGAAAGAACCATACGTCTATGTAGATCATCAGGATCTTCTGTCAAAAACAGTATTCACCCTTTCCGAATCGAACCGGATCTCCATTGATCTTGAGTTTGATAAAAACTACTATCGATACGGTTTTAATCTCTGCCTTGTTCAAATATTTGATGGTGATACCTGTTATCTGATAGATCCTCTGAGTCCGGATTTAACGATTGAAACACTTTTTCCGGTTATAGAAAATGAGTCCATCCAAAAAGTATGTTTTGCCTTTGATGAAGACCTCAGGTTATTTCATTCCCTGGGCTGTTTCCCAAAAAATCTCTTTGATCTTTCAATGGCCTCCCGTCTTTTAAACTATCCTTCAACCTCTTTAACCAATCTGCTGGCTGATCAACTTGGCATTGATACCGGCAGTTCATCACAACAGAGTAATTGGTTTAAGCGACCCCTCGATTCAAATCAACTACATTATGCTGCAAACGATGTGATTCATCTTTTTGAGTTAAAAGCCTTTTTTGATGAAAAAGCAACCGAAGATGGTGTCCGGGATTGGATTTTGGAAGAGAATGAAGCCCTTCATTTGCTAGATTACAGTGATATTGACCCTAACGATTATATTAAAGATAAAGACAGGAATGAGTTCACTGAAAAGCAGTGGTTTATCTTCAAAAAGTTGCTGGATTGGCAGAATAAAAAAGGGAAAGAGCTGAATCGGCCGGCATATCAGGTAGTACCGAAGTCATTTTTAGTTGATCTTGCCAAGGATATACGCAAATTGATGGATTGGAACAACACACGAGGTATTTACAGATCCCTTCAGACAGAGTCGGTCAAAAATGAACTGCTCGACCTTGTCAAAGACGCCACTCAAGAAGCTGAACAATTGAATCTTTCTGATTCAAAATCTGCCGTTAACTCATTATCTCCGGAAGAGCATAAAGCTATTAGGGCACAGAAAAGTGAAGTCAACAGAGTTAAAAATAACTTTTTCAAACCGATCAAAAATCACATTGAAAAAAATCACGGCTCAGAGATTGCCAGTTTTTTACTGAGTAATCGAATCATCGCTGAGATGGTGACAGGTAAAATAGACCACCTCCCGGAATACCGAAAAGAGCTCTTCTTAAAATGCGCTGACGAACTTTCACTACCTATGGAAACAGTTCGTAAATATGTTGAAGAAGAAATCAATTACAAATAATGATACTCGAAGTTAATTAATTAAAGTATTGTTATTTAGTAATTTAAGTAGTCATACCGTTATTGAAAAAGCGTACCCTTTACAAATTCCCTTTAGCTATTTCATCAGCGGCATAATTGGCGGCTCTGGCGGTGATCGCCATAAAGGTGAGTGAAGGATTCTGTACCGATATAGAACTGAACGCGGCACCATCCGTCACAAATACATTTTTACAGCCGTGAATCTGATTCCACTTGTTCAAAATAGATGTGTCCGGATCATTGCCCATTCTGGCTCCTCCCACCTCATGAATATCCAGACCGGGAGCTTGACCACTATCATTTACCCGTATATTTTTCCCGCCACATAGTGCAATCATTTCACTGCCCTGTTCATGAAAATCCTTCAACATATTCTCTTCATTCGCAGTATAATCGACCGACGTTACCAGTTGAGGCATTCCCCATGGATCTTTTTCCGTTTCACTCAGTCTGACATGATTTTCATATCTCGGTACGGTTTCACCCTGCATCATCATGTAGATTGTCCAGCTCCCCGGTTTGGCCATCGACTCTTTTAAATCCGATCCAATCAGTTCCGATCCCACACCTCGTTGCCAACCGGTACGGGTAGCTCCAAATGCAATCAGATATTTCCCCTGAAAATCGGCATCCGAATCCTGCTGATAAACATTTCTATAGGATGGCATAATGGCCTGTGTGGGTCTCCTTCCGTAGTAATATTGATCTTCAAAACCATCCACTTCGGCCGTCATAGACCCTCTGTAGTTATGAAACGTGATGTATCTCCCTAAAAGTCCATTGTCATTGCCCAACCCATTAGGAAATCGGCTTGATTTGCTATTCAGAAGCAGTAGGTTGGAATTGAGACATGCCGCATTCACAAAAATTACTTTTGCGTAATATTCGCTCACCTCTTTTGTAAGGGCATCGATCACTCGTACACCACTTGCCTTTCCGCTGTTCTCATCATACAGTATTGATTCAACAACCGAATGAGTTTTTTTAGTCAGATTCCCGGTCGCTTCTGCCCAAGGCAGTGTGGAAGAGTTTGACGAGAAATATGCGCCATATGGACAACCCCGGTAGCATAAATTACGGGCAAGGCACTGTCCCCGGTTCTGTTGAAGATGAATCTGTCTCAACTCTGTAAGATGTGCACAACGGCCATGCAAAACATGCCGGTTTGAGTAGTGAGATTCAATCTGTTCTTTCATCTTCTCCTCTACACAAGTGAGGTCAAAAGGGGGTAAAAAATCGCCATCCGGCAGATGCTCTAACCCATCTTTGTTCCCGCTCCAACCCACAAAATGCTCTACTTTACTATACCAGGGAGCCAATTCATCATACGTAAACGGCCACTCTATTCCATATCCATCTCGGGACGGACCTTCAAAATCGAACCGGCTCCATCTCTGCCCCTGCCGGGCCCAAAGCAGTGACTTGCCACCTTCCTGATAAGCGCGGATCCAATCAAACGGTTTCTCCTGTACATAGGGCTGCTCATCATCTTTTAGAAAAAAGTGTTTTGTCGTATCGTCATAGGCATAACATCTGGCAACGATTGGATTTTTGTCCAGTTCATCCTGAGGTAAAAGGGTGCGATGAGGAAACTCCCAAGGATCTTTGGTTGCCGTCGGGTAATCATCCCGATGTTTGATGGGCCGCCCCCTTTCGAGAACCAATGTTTTCAACCCTCTGTCGCATAACTCTTTTGCAGCATAACCACCACTGATGCCTGATCCAACGACAATTGCATCAAATGATCTGTCCTGCCTGTTTTGTTTTTAATATTCATCTGCTCTGCATCATATGTTACCTTAGAGGTTTAATAAATGCATTTTTTGATTGGCTTACAAGATAGTTGCTACGACTTTAATAAAAGAGTTGCTTAAAAAAACGTAAATGAACTGCACAAATTCTAAAAAATTAGGGAATCCTTTCAGATCCCCTTTTTTTACTTTCTCTCTTTTATGATAGATGAAGCAATAACTCCAATGCCGTTACATATTATAACAGTCTCAGTTCTCTCTCTCTAAATTCGGATTCATGGTTGATATTCCCAACAATCGATAAATCGGACAGAATGATATCGTGCCGGTTGAAACAAGTATTAATCCTACAATACCTAAAAACAGCCAATACCCTCCATAGTAGAATCCTAAAACAACTCCAACAGCCCCAAGTACCACTCTGATAATTGAATCGATATATCCCACATTCTTTTTTATAATCATTTTATTACCTCACCATATTTAGTTTACACTCTAGAATAATCGAACTGTTTCGATTCATAAGCTCCTATCCGGTGTACTCTATTCTGTTAAATAATAGGAAACCGATCAGCCTTGAAAAAGAGAGATCCCCTGAATCTAAAGTAGGAACATTCCTTACTATGAGATCAGGCATTCCCTTAGAATCGTGCAGTTGAAGTGGTTATGAATAAATGCTAAATACAATATGAGAAATCACTGCATGTTTACCCAGCATCTTCTTATTTTAACTTTAAAATAATAACTATGGTAAACAATCAAGTGAATTACACTTCTATCCGCTGGACAGGCAGTGAGATTGAGATTATCGATCAGACTAAACTTCCGGAAGAGGAGCTGTATATCACTCTACATACAGCCGAAGAGACCTGGGATGCCATTTCAAAACTGAAAGTTCGTGGAGCTCCCGCTATCGGAATTGCAGGAGCCTATGGGTTTTATCTTGGAATTAAGGATAGTCCTGAAACAGATGTATCGGACTTCTTAAACCATGCGGAGAAAGTAGCCAAATACCTCAACACATCCAGACCGACTGCCGTCAATTTGAATTGGGCATTACAACTTCTTTTAGCGGAGATTAGAAAACAAACCGATAAGAGTCCGGCCGAACTCAAAGATATTGCACTGAACAGAGCAATTGAAATCCACAATGAAGACCGGGACCTTTGTAAGGCCATTGGAGAAAATGGAGTTTCGTTGGTACCAATGGGTGCCAAAATTCTGACTCATTGTAATACAGGTGGACTCGCCGCTGCCGCTTATGGAACAGCATTTTCGGTCATTTTACACTCCCATTTTGCCAAGAAAGTGAACATGGTTTGGGTGGATGAAACGCGTCCACTGAATCAGGGGTCTAGATTGACAGCCTGGGAACTGAAAAAAGCGGGAGTCCCGTTTACACTTAATATCGATTCCGCGGCTGCATCCCTTATGCGAAATGGTGACGTTGATTTAGTGATTACAGGTGCAGATCGGATTACTCTGAATGGAGACACAGCCAATAAAATTGGCACCTACAGTTTAGCCGTTTTAGCGAATGCCCATAACATCCCGTTTTATGTTGCGGCTCCCTACTCGACCATAGATTTTGAGATGGAGTCGGGAGAGGATATTGAAATAGAACAGAGGTCGCCATTGGAAGTAACTCATTTTGGAAACAGGCAGACGGCGCCGGATGATATAGAGGTCTATAATCCAGCCTTTGATGTTACTCCCAATGAGCTGATTACAGCAATTATCACAGAAAAGGGAGTTGTGAAACCAAACTACAGGAAGAATATACCCCTACTTTTCAGTTAATTTCTTTTAGGGTATTAAGAATCGCATCAACCTCAATGGATGAGTGAGATGCGTGCCATTTCACTTCCCCATTATAAAGCAATATTGCTTGAGGCGACTCATGTTTAATGCCTGTCTTCTCACTAACAAAATTGGATAAAGCTCTGCTCATTCGCACTTCGATAAAATGAAAAGAGTTGATCTGTACGTCACTATTCAATAACTCCTCCACTCTTTTTTTGGCAAATATGCAGGTCATGCATGTATTGCTGTGTTTATAAATTAGATTTAACCCCGAAGATTCCTTAAAAAGTTTTTCTAACTCCTCATTGGTTTCCGGAACACTCCACTTCTCATTCAGATTTGATTCTGTGGAAAACGTGTTCTTTATCCTGCTAAAAAATGACATAAGTTAGTGAGTTATGTTACCGGATCCATTTCCAATACTCTGTTTTGTTGATGAATAGCCTCCAAAAGCCGTTCCATTCCTAACCCTTTTCGCAAGATTTTTATTTCACCGCCTGTCAGGTCAACAATCGAGGTCGGGTCTGATAACAACTCCTCCTGATCATCAATGATCACATCAACTATATTATCAAAACGACTCAAATACAGTTCTCTGTCTCCATCATTGGGATGAGCGTGTTCAACATTCGGTAGTTTCCCGGTTATCGCCATGAGGGGTCTGCCTAACTCCCGAATCAGATCCAGACAGATATCATTTTCGGGTACCCGAATACCTACAGTTCGTTTTTTGGGATGAGTTAAAAGCTTAGGCACTTCCCGTGTCGCCGGCAGAATAAATGTGTACGTACCCGGTATTAACTTCTTAATCAGTTTGAAGTTGTCATCAGACAAGTTTGCAAATATCGCAACATGCTCTAAACTGTGGCACATTACAGTCAAATGAGCTTTTTTTCCAAGTTGTCGGATCTGCCGGATTCGTTCAATGCCCTTTTTATTTTTATAATCACAAATCAAGGCGTATTGACTATCAGTCGGGATCAATCCCACACCACCTTGGATGATTTCATCCGTAACTTCAAAAATTCCTTTTCTGTGTGGTATCTCTCTGCTCAGTTTGATGCGATTTGCCATAAAGAATGAATAGTTTAAGATGATAGATTATTTCTCTCAACCTATAAATGTTGGTTAAGAACGAATGCAATTTGTCAAATTTTTGACTCAAATAATAACGGGTTATTTGAATTCGGACGACTCTGCCTTTTTAATGCACAGTTTGAAGAGATGTTTCTGAATCATACTAACTTTTTATTAGTTTAAGTAATAGAAAGATAATATCAATACAAAACAGATCAAGAAATGAAAACAAAAATAAAAGCCCGGTGGCTCGGTCATTCAGCATTTCGAATTGAATCCCCAACGGGTAAAGTCATCTATATTGATCCCTTTTTATCCGGAAATCCAACTACCCCTGAAGAGATGAAAAATCCGGATGATATTGATTACATACTCCTAACCCACGGTCATGAAGATCATGTAGGAGATACAGTAGAATTGGCAAAAAAAACCGGGTGCAAGGTAGTTGCTCAAGTAGAACTCTCTCAACTTTTAATCAAGCAGGGTGTATCCAAAGATCAATCGATTGAATTCAATAAGGGTGGAACCGTTGATTTTGAAGATTTCTCTGTCACATTGGTATCTGCCAATCACAGCTCTTCATTTGGCGGGCAGTATGCCGGTGAAGCAGGTGGACTCGTACTCTCATTCGAAGATGACATCTGTTTTTATCATCTGGGTGATACCAACATTTTCGGGGATCTTCAAATTTATGGCGAGTTATATGAGCCCCATGTTATTGCAGTACCTATTGGGGATCACTATACAATGGGGCCTGAAGAGGCCGCCCGATGTAGTGAAATGCTGGATGCGGAAATAGCTATTCCAATCCACTACGGTACTTTTCCTGTCTTGACCGGATCTCCGGATGAGTTTAAGGCGTTTACAGAAGAGTTTAGTGATACAAAAGTGTGGATTCCCAAGCCCGGGGATCAGCTTTTTTGAGGATAAAGGCCTGATTCTCATACATACGAATTCAGAACGAAGAAAATCACCACTCCGGTCACCGACACATACAACCAAATCGGAAACGTCCACATAGAGACTTTTCTATGGGTGCTGAACTTTCCTGAAAATGCAAAATAGTAACTTGTTAAAACCAGTGGTACGACAAAGGCAGATAAGATGATATGTGAAATTAGAATGGTGAAATAGATAGGTCGGATTACCCCTTCACCCGGGAAAGGGGTATGTCCGGCAAAATTGTGATAGATCAAATAACTCACTAAAAAAAGTGAAGAGGTGATAAAGGCAGTCAACATTAACTTCATGTGTCGTATATACCTTTTTTGCTTGATCGCAACAAAACCGGAAATAATGAGCAGAGTACTGATACTATTCAAAAATGCATTCAGCGCCGGTAGTTGCAATACCCAATCACCCGATGTATCGGCAGCCGGTTTAAAGTAGAGCAGATAGATCAAAAAGAGAAAGGCGACGCTGCTAACAACCAAAATCCATAAAATCGCTTTTGCTACACTGATCTCTTTCAAAAAGTTTACTGTCAGCTTTTCACTCAATTCCTTATCCATATATTCTCACAGAAGCTTAAAATATTCTTAATTCACGCACAAAAATAGAGAATTTCTCTGAAAAAAATTCCAGCCTTTCTACATTTTGAGCCTGCAAATTATTTATTCTGCAGTTTTAAAAAAATCAAACAAAAACAGTGGCTTGATAAATCACTATCTGGCAATCTTTTTCATTGAAACCCAAAAAACAGACATCATTATTAACCGATATCTCTTAAACTTATTTTTTTGCTCAAAATTTAAGCAAATATATTGTGAGTACCCTATCTTCTATTGAGTTAAAAGCCAAATGTCTACAGATTTAGAACCCTGTTATTTAGAATCGTTTTAAATATCATGTAAGGGTACTTATCATCTGCACAGATTTTAATATATTGGGTAAATTTTGACTTACGCCACAACATATTCAATAAGCACGACAACAGGTACTAAGGTTCAGTTTTATGGCTCAGATTTTTCCGAAGTGGACAAATGAAGCACCCCGCAGAATTCTTTTAAGTTCTATTATCATCTTAAATGCTGTTGTGTTTGCAGTATGGTACTTTTTCTCACCAGAGTTTACAGATGTAGGTTACCAACCGCATCAGCCCGTCCCATTCAGCCATCAGGTTCACGCAGGCCAACTTGGAATGGATTGCCAATACTGCCATACACAGGTTACTGAATCACGATATGCAAATATACCGGCTACTCAGACCTGTATGAACTGTCATAATCAAATTTTGCCGGATAGTGAAAATTTGGCGGTGGTTAGAGAAAGCTGGGAGACCGGAGAACCGATAGAGTGGGTTCGAGTCCATATGTTACCGGATTTCGCTTATTTCAATCACTCCGCTCATGTGAATGTCGGAGTGGGATGTGAATCTTGTCACGGAAGAATTGATCGGATGGAAGTTGTACATCAGGCTATGCCTTTAAGTATGGGTTGGTGCCTCGACTGTCATAGGGAACCGGAAAAACATGTTAGGCCGGTATCTGAAGTTACAACCATGGGTTATGTCGCAGAAAATCAGTTAGAATTGGGAAGGGAATTAGTAGCTAAGCATAATATAAATGCTCCTACATATTGTCAGAGTTGTCACTATTAGTTCCAAATGATCTTAACATTGAGTAACGATTTTATAATTAAAAACAATTTCTAAGGAATGAGTGATCAGTCGAATCAAACAACGTATTGGAAGAGCTTAAACGAGCTCGCGCAAAACAAAGAGTACAAGAACTTTGTTGAACGCGAATTTCCTGAAGATGCTACTGAGTTAAGTGACCAGGTATCCCGTCGAAGTTTTCTTCGTGTGATGGGGGCATCTATCGCACTTGCCGGTTTTGCATCTTGTCGCAAGCCGGTTCAAAAAATACTTCCTTTTTCCAGACAACCTGAAGACAGGGTTTTAGGTGTCCCCCTGTTTTATGCAACCAGTATGCCATTTCAGGGTTCAGTCTCCGGTCTTCTTGTGACCAATGTCGAAGGACGCCCCAATAAGATAGAAGGAAATGAACAACATCCGGGCAGTCTTGGACGAACCAGTATCTACAATCAGGCATCTATACTTGGCCTCTATGACCAAGACCGATCAAGATCTCCAAAAAGAAATAACGAAAATGTAACGAAGGAGGATTTTGTTGCATTCGCAGCTGATCATTTTTCAGACCGAAACAGACGAATCCTTTTTGTTGATGAAGCCTCTTCATCACCCACATATCATAGATTAAAAAACCGGGCATTGACTGAGTTCCCAAATGCAGATTGGGTTACTTATGAACCTTTTTCTGATCGGAATGCAATTGAGGGCACACAAATAGCTTTTGGACAACGCCTGAGAACGGTAAATCACTATGATAATGCAGATTTGATTGTCGCTTTGGATGATGACTTCATGAGTCCGCAAGCACATAGAAATAGTGTTCAAAACGCCGCAAATGTAGCATCCCGACGGATGGTTGAATCTACGGAGGATACCATGTCGCGGATCTATTCGATTGAAAATGCATTCACCAGCACCGGCTCCTATGCGGATCACAGGCTGAGGCTTAAAAGTTCTCAGATAGCACCTTTTACATATGCCCTGGCATCAAAACTCTCAGAAAGTGTAAGTGGCCTCTCCGCTTTTAGTGGTGTTGCCAATGATTTTTCAACTCACAACTGGGTTGACATTCTGGCATCCGAACTTCTATCCAATCAGGGTAGATCGATAGTCAGTGTTGGCGCAGATCATTCGCCTGAACTTCAGGCCGCCGTAGCAGCGATCAATGTGGCTCTGGGCAATAATGAAAATACTGTAACCTATCACTCTCTGCCATTTCTCAACGACAGAGATGAATACAACGCTTTCCTGGATGCTGTAAATGAACTTAAAGCAGGTGCTTACGATACCATTGTGATGGTCGGGACCAATGTTGCTTTTAACGCTCCTGCAGATCTGGACCTTGAAACGGCTCTTTCCAACGTTGAGACAAAAGTTCATCTCTCCGATTATGTTGATGAGACGTCACAAATTAGTGACTGGCATGTAAATAAAGCGCATTTTCTTGAAACGTGGGGAGACGGTCACTCTTTTACCGGTGAACGATCTATTATACAACCCCAAATTCAACCCTTGTTTGATGGGTTAAGTGAAGTAGAATTTCTAAGTATACTGTTAGATGGTGAACTCACTTCCGGTTATGATTTGGTGCAAGATACCTGGAGTAACCTGTTTACATCCGATTTTAATAATCAATGGGAAGCTGTACTTCATGATGGAGTTCATCAAGAGGATGGCTTCTCTGCAGCATCCGTCTCAATATCTTCCGCATTCAGCTCTGCAATGAGTGAAGCTGTGAATGAGGAGACGATATCCGGAATAGAAATTGCAATTAAACCGGATGCACGGATTTATGATGGTAGATTTGCCAACAATGCCTGGTTAATGGAACTTCCTGAACCCATGACAAAAATCACATGGGATAATGTGGCACTCATGAGTGCTGCTACAGCTGAAAAAATTGGTATCGATCCGGAAAGAAGTTTTAAAAACAACGAAGTTCCATTGGTTCGAATCACAGCTCAAGGAGAAACTATCGAAATTGCAGCCTGGGTAGAACCGGGTCATGCAGACGATTCCATAACACTTACCGTTGGATATGGCCGCTCTAATATCGGTAGAGTTGCGGATGGAGTAGGTGTAAATACCTATCCACTGCGAACGTCTCAGGATTTGTTTTTCCAGTCTGCATCTGTGGAAGCTGCCGGTGGAACGTATGAAATTTCTTGTGTTCAGGATCATCACAGTCTCGAAGGCCGTGATATGATACGAACAGCAACGTTAGATGAATATAAAGAGCTACCGGATTTTGCATCTTATGCAAATATCCATGGGTATGAAGTCCCCGGAATAAAAGAAGCCGAGGCTTTAGGTGATTCTGACGGACCCATCTCCCTTTTTAATGAACAGTACGGACCTGATTATCAACCCCAATGGGGAATGACTATTGATTTGAACTCCTGTTTTGGATGTGGAGTTTGTACAATCGCTTGTCAGGCAGAAAATAACATCCCGGTGATTGGTAAACGTGAAGTGGGTCGGCGTCGAATCATGCATTGGATTCGCACAGACCGTTATTATGCCGGAGATGCCGACAATCCAACGGCATACCATCAGCCGGTACCCTGTATGCACTGTGAATTAGCTCCTTGCGAGCAGGTATGTCCGGTTGCAGCCACTACACATAGTGAAGATGGAATCAACCAAATGACATATAACCGCTGTATTGGTACTAGATATTGTGCTAATAACTGTCCATTCAAAGTTCGAAGATTCAACTTCTTCAATTATACAAAAGAGTATTTAACCTCCGGAGACGATCCTGAAATCATACAGATGGCGATGAATCCGGAAGTAACTGTCCGATTCCGTGGTGTGATTGAAAAATGTACATACTGTGTGCAGCGAGTGAATCGAGGTAAGATTAAATCCAAAATTGCTACAGGATCCAAAAAACCGGAAGATGGTGCAGTTAAAACGGCATGTCAGCAAGCGTGTCCGACAAACGCTATTTCATTTGGTGATCTCACAGACAGTAACAGTGAAGTATCCAGAAAGAAACGAAACGATCGAAATTATGTTATGCTCGAAGAGATTAATGTTCGTCCCCGAACATCCTATTTGGCACGACTCACAAACAAAAACCCTGAATTGGCTTAATTCATAAACGATATTTTAATCGCAACTGATTTAACATGAGTAAAACGTACGAATACGTTCCGGAGCCCGCTCTTGTAAAGGGTAACCACGACTTCAAGGATATCACCGCAATGATTACGGATATTAATCTGCGGCCTACTCCGACAGGTTGGTATATTGCATTTACAGTCTCTTCACTGCTTTTGATGGTTCTTTTGGGATCGATCGCCTATCTATTTTGGCAAGGAACCGGGATTTGGGGATTAAACTCCCCCGCAGGCTGGGGTTGGGCGATTGTCAACTTTGTATGGTGGGTCGGGATTGGCCACGCCGGAACACTGATTTCTGCGATCTTATTCCTCTTCAGACAAGGTTGGAGAACCGCTATTAACCGCTTTGCGGAAGCGATGACCATTTTTGCTGTGATGTGTGCGGGTATATTTCCCGCAATTCACGTCGGTCGGATTTGGGTGATTTATTGGGTTTTCCCGGTCCCTAATTCCATGACAATGTGGCCAAATTTCAACAGCCCGTTGCTTTGGGATGTATTTGCGGTCTCTACCTATTTAACCGTCTCTTTCCTATTCTGGTATGTTGGATTGGTACCCGATTTAGCAACCATTCGGGATCGAATCAAAAGTAAAATGGGTAAAATGATTTATGGTACATTTGCCCTGGGTTGGAGAGGCAGTAATCGGCACTGGTGGAACTACGAAAAAGCCTATATGATTTTGGCCGGACTCGCAACCCCGTTGGTTCTCTCCGTTCACACCATTGTATCGTTTGACTTTGCAGTCTCCATTATTCCGGGTTGGCATACAACGATTTTCCCACCCTATTTTGTGGCCGGTGCGGTATTCTCCGGTTTTGCCATGGTACTCACGCTCATGATTATCTGCCGTAAGATTTATGGTTTGGAGGATATCATGACCGATGATCACATCGAGAAGATGAATATCATTATTCTGGTCACAGGATCCATGGTTGGTTTCGCTTACGCAATGGAATTTTTCATGGCATGGTATAGCGGTGTAGAGTATGAAAAAGCGATCTTTATTTTACGAGCTACAGGACCGTACGCCTGGGCGTATTGGATTATGATCTCCTGTAATGTGTTATCACCACAATTTTTCTGGTCCAAGAAACTTAGAAGGAATGTAGCATTCACATTTGTAATCTCCATCGTTGTGAATATTGGAATGTGGTTTGAACGATTTGTGATTGCGGTAACATCTCTCTCAACAGATTTTCTCCCCTCATCATGGGGTTACTACTCCCCTACTTTTTGGGATGTAGCTACATATATCGGAACATTCGGACTATTCTTTACATTCTTTCTGCTCTTCCTCCGGTTCTTGCCGATGGTTGCGGTTGCAGAATTAAAAGGTGTAATGCCACAAGCCGACCCACACAACTACAACGATAAGGGTGAGTTTGTCCAACCCGTCGTTGAGATTCCTGAACCCTACAATAAACCATCTTAAACCGTTTGACGATGAAAACATCCGAATCAGATAACAAACAATATGGTATTCTTGCAGAATTCAGGAATCCTAAAGAGTTGATTGATGCAGCAAAACTGATCAATGAAAAGGGATTTAAATATTTTGATACCTTCAGTCCGTTTCCAATACACGGAATGGATAAAGCGATGAATTTGGCTAAATCAAAATTAGGCTGGATTGTTGCGGGTCATGGTTTACTCGGCCTCACCGGTGCTTTTTCAATGATCTATTACATGATGGTTATAGACTATCCGCTCAATATCAGTGGTAAAACGTTAATGAATTTTCCCGCTTGGGTACCGATCATGTTTGAACTTACTGTACTGCTTTCAGCATTTGGCGCTGTATTTGGTATGTTCTACCTGAATGGGTTACCCAAATTAAATCATCCGCTATTTAATTCTGAAAATTTTAAGAAGGCAACAGATGATGGTTTTTTTGTCTGTATAGAGTCCGAAGACCCGCAATATGATGAAGAGAAAGTTCATAAATTGCTTAAGGATGCCGGTGCTACCAACATTGAAACTATTTTTGATGAATAAATCATCGTAACCGTTTTTCACAAGATCGATTAACATTATGAAATTCGCTTTTATTAAGCTAGGATCTATTCTACTACTCTCTATGACACTTTTATCGTGCCGTGGTCAGAAAACGGAAAAACCACCTATGCGTACTCAATTGAACATGCAGTTTCAAGATCGTTTTAACGCTCAGGAAGAGAATACGTTTTTTGAAAATGGTATGGCCATGAGAATGCCGGTTGAAGGTACCGTTGCACGCGGAACCATGCGTAATGACACTGCACTTTTTGAAGGTGTGGACGATAATGGTGACTTTGTTGATGAAATTCCATTCGAATTAACTCGTGACTTCATTTACCGTGGAAAAGAACGCTATGACATCTATTGTCAGGTTTGCCATGGAGGAAGTGGAAATGGACAAGGTATTATTATGACGGGCCAATATGGGTTTGTGCCCGCTCCTACCTTCCACCGGGATGTAAGCTATGATATGCCTGATGGGGAGTTCTATTCTGCTATAACAAACGGTATTCGAACCATGCCTTCGTACGCTTCACAGATCAAAGTTGAAGACAGATGGGCGATCGTTGCTTATGTTCGAGCCCTGCAAAAAAGCCAAAATATTACTGAAGAGGAAATGGAAGGTTATGATGTTGATCTTGCTGAATTAGTGGATCAATATCGGCTTGAGGAAGCTAGGCTGGTAGCATTGGCTCAAGAACGGTCGGCCACCGGCAATGATGAAGTTTCTGCAGATCGCGGAGAGAGATTATATATACAAAATGCCTGCCAAGCATGTCACTCTATCGATGGGAGCATCGCTGTTGGCCCAAGTTTTCAAAATCTCTTTGGATCAGAAAGAAACTTCACCGATGGAACCACTACAGTTGCCGATGAAGCGTATATCATTGAGTCAATTACAGAACCCGGAGCTAAAATTGTGCAAGACTATCAAAATTTGATGGTTCCTTACGATTTTTTATCAGAAAGCGAACTTCAATCACTGATTGAGTTTATTAAATCATTATCAGACGAATAATTTCGAGCGAAAAAAGTAAATACATGGCTTCACATAGTCCAAAATTAACCGATTCTGTTCAATTCCCAAGCCAACTGGATGTTGCCAAAACATTCTATGGCTTCGGTGCCGTAGGTTTAATTGCCAGCATGGTCGGCTATTTTTTGAACAGCGAACAGTTTTTCTTCTCTTACCTCACCAGTTTTGCCTTTTTTACCAGCATTGCCCTGGCTTCATTGATACTGGTTATGATCCACCACATCACCAAATCATCTTGGGGAACCGTACTGAGAAGAATTCCTGAATCTTTTATTGCCAATATATGGATCTGGTCGATCTTCTTTATACCCGTACTGATCGGAATGAGTACACTTTACTCCTGGACCAATACCTACTACATCGCCGACGATCCCATCATGCTGGGTAAAATACCCTATCTGAATGTGCCATTTTTTGTGGCCAGACAGTTCCTCTATTTTGGTATTTGGGGTTATTTGGGCCACAGACTATATAAAGTATCTGTTGAAATGGATCAAACCAATGATTGGGGACTCGTTCAGGCACTTCGAAATCTGAGTGCTCCCGGAATCTTGATATTTGCCCTCACCATTGCTTTTGCCAGTTTCGACTGGTTGATGTCTTTAGATGCACACTGGTTTTCCACTATGTTTGGTGTCTACTTCTTTGCAATGAGTTTTCAGGCACTCTTTCCAATATTAATATTGATTGTCTTTTGGCTTCACAAAAATGATATCTTAAAGAACACCATCGGCAAAGCCCATATCTATGATCTGGGAGCCTGGTTCTTCGGATTTACAGTGTTCTATGCGTACATCGCCTTCAGCCAGTTTTTACTGATTTACTACGCCAATATACCTGAAGAGACCCTTTGGTTCTATCATCGATTAGAAGGCAGCTGGGAAATTGTAACCATCGCCCTTTTATTCGGACGATTTGTACTCCCATTTTTCTTGCTTTTGAACAGAGATACCAAACACAATCAAAAGATATTGGTGTTTACATCCATCCTGATTATTGTGATGCATTTTGTTGAAATCTACTGGATTGTAATGCCCATACTGAGTCATAGCGGAGTCGACATCAGCTGGATCGATTTTGCAACCTTCATAGGATTAGGCGGTATTTTCATGGGGCTCTTTTTCCAGAAGTTTAAGAAAAATAATATGGTTCCTATTAATGATCCTCAACTCAGTGCTTCAATGAACAAGCACTATCATCAATAACTTTTGTAACGTAAACCTGTTTCTCAATGAGCAAGAAACCGACTAAATTAACTGATTCTGAAAAATTATCGATCGCCCGCAATGCGGCTGAAGGGGGTGAAAAAGCGATAAAATCATTGGCCGCAGAGCATAACGTCAACGAAGATGAAATCCGCAGCTGGATACGCGAAATGAATGCCGGAAACGTTACCGATGATGACGAAGTTACATTAGACGTAACCGATGATTTTGCAAAGTCAATCGAGTTCGGCGCTACATTTGATAAATTGAATTACAATCGGCTTACCTTCTGGTCCGTATTTGGTACAGCCGTGATACTTCTTTTTATTGTAGCTGTCATGTTTATGCACGAATACACCCGTACATCATCATTACAAGATCGGTCGGAACAGAGTATTTATTACGACATTGAGCAGTTAGAGCGCACTGATCAGCTAAAATTAGACTCCTTTGGTGTGGTAGATCCGGATGCCGGTATCTACAGAATACCAATTGATAGCGCAATTACAATTATAGCTACAGATTAAACTATAGTACACTATGAGAACAACACTGAGCATCATATTATTGATATCAGTGTTTTCCATCTTTGATACCGCAAGAGCACAGCTTAATCAGGGAAAACCCGCTATTTTGGAAGAAATTGGGGTTGATGAAAAACTTGGAGAATCCATCCCGATGGATCTCGAGTTTATAAATTCTGATGGACAAAGGGTCCGGCTGGGTGATTTGATCGAAGATGGAAAACCGGTATTACTCAATCCACTCTATTATGAGTGCCCGATGCTCTGTGGGTTGGTATTAGATGCAGTTTTTAACGTTGTAGATGAGTTGGCTTGGAGTCCGGGAAGAGATTATACAATCATCTCGTTCAGTATTGATCCTGAAGAGACTCCTACAATAGCAGCCAATTCAAAAGACAAATACCTCACACAGTTAAATAGATCCGGTTCTGAGATGGGCTGGCACTTTTTGACCGGAGAGGAAGAGTCCATTAAAAGACTTACCGATTCCATTGGTTTTCGGTACAAATATGATGAACAAACAGGTGAATATCTTCACCTGGCAAGTATCATGATGATCAGCCCGAATGGGTCCATCACCAGATACCTTTATGGCGCAACATTCAGTGAATTTGATCTACGTAATGCACTCTACGAAGCTGCTGACGGTACGATCGGTTCAACGATAGACAAAGTAGTTATGTACTGCTTTACATACGATCCATCATCGCAAAGTTATGTGCCCGTTGCCATGAATATTATGAAGCTAGGTGGTTTGGCAACCGTTGTTTTTCTGGGTATATTCTTGGGCGTTTTTTGGAGACGCGAACGCTTTTTTTCACAATCAAAAAAAATCGAGTTTGATAGATGAATAAATTTAGTGAATTTATGCTCCCCCCTCAAAAAAGCACACTTGCTGAGGGCACTGATGCATTATTCCATTTTATAAATATAACCAGCGTTATACTGTTAATCGGTATTACCATTGCGATCGTTTACTTTTCGTGGAAGTATAGAAGGCGATCAGATAACGATATAACTCCGGTCATTACGCACAACAGTAAATTGGAAATCACTTGGTCGGTGATACCGCTTATTTTGGTGATGATTGTTTTTGGATGGGGGTTGACCGGTTATGTGAATTTGTCGAATGCACCGGATGATGCTTATGAGATTCGAGTCGTTGCAAAGAGCTGGTTATGGGAATTTCATTATGACACCGGTTTTGTAAGTGTAAATGAACTTCATGTTCCTGCGAACAGACCTGTAAAATTGGTGATGAGTTCAGATGATGTCCTTCACTCCTTTTACATTCCGGATTTTCGGATTAAAGCTGATGTACTCCCCAATCGCTATTCATCTGTTTGGTTTGAAGCGATTGAACCCGGCGAGTCGGTCATATTCTGTACTGAATATTGCGGAACAGCCCACTCCAATATGATGGCGAACACATTTGTACACACTCAGGAAGAATTTGAGACTTGGTTGATAACCGCCGGCTCAGCAGATGATGATATGGATCCTGTCGAACTGGGCGAGCAGTTGGTAACCCGTAATGCCTGTACAACTTGCCATTCCGCTGATGGCACTACCCTTCAAGGCCCCTCTTATCAAGGTCTCTGGGGTGCAGAACGTACAATGGAATCCGGAGAAACCCTCACAGCCGATGAAAATTATATCCGCGAAAGCATTCTCGAACCGAATGCAAAAATATCACAAGGCTATCAACCGGTGATGCCCTCTTATTCAGGCTCACTAAATGATCGCCAAATTGATGCAATTATTGAGTATATAAAAACCTTACAGTAATTAAATGGCAACGAAAGAAGCAACAACGAGTGTAAAAAAATTACAGGTAAAACGGTTTAAGCCGGACGAGAACCCGGAGAAACATTATCTGAATCAAGAGACTGGGATCTGGGCATGGATGACGACCGTCGACCATAAGAAGATCGGGTTGATGTATCTTGCATCTATTACCTTTTTCTTCTTTATCGGTGGGATGTTAGCTCTATTGCTTCGAACAGAGCTGCTCTCCCCTGCCCGTTCTTTTATGGACGCAAATGTGTACAATCAGGTATTTACCCTGCATGGTGCCATCATGATCTTTTTCTTCTTGATACCATCCGTGCCGGCTGCTTTGGGTAACTTTATACTTCCCTTGCAACTGGGGGCAAAAGATGTTGCATTTCCACGTTTAAACCTGGCCAGCTATTACATCTACGTCATAGGTGCACTTTTCACCATTTTTGCCATCTTTACAGGTGGTGTTGATACCGGCTGGACATTCTACACACCGTACAGTGTTACAACAAGCGGTAATGTGATGGCCATGACTTTCGGGGTCTTTATACTTGGATTTTCATCCATTTTAACGGGATTAAACTTTATCGTAACGATCCATAAACTGAGGTCCCCCGGACTCAGCTGGAATAAATTGCCTCTGAATTTATGGGGACTTTATGCGACTAGTCTTATTCAGATTCTGGCAACACCGGTGCTTGCCATTACCTTACTTCTTCTAACAATGGAAAGAGCATTGGGAATTGGAATTTTTGATCCGAACCTGGGAGGAGATCCGGTTCTTTACCAGCATTTTTTCTGGTTCTATTCTCACCCCGCTGTCTATATCATGATTGTACCCGGATTTGGTATAATCTCTGAGGTGATCTCTACATTCTCCAGAAAAGTTATCTTTGGATATTGGGCTATTGCACTCTCATCACTGGCGATTGCTTTTATCGGATTCCTGGTATGGGGACACCACATGTTCACTGCCGGACAATCCCCACTCGCCAATATGGTCTTTTCATTCTTAACATTCCTCGTTGGAATTCCAACGGGTATTAAGATTTTTAACTGGCTAGCCACGATGTACAAAGGGTCGATCGATTTAAAAACGCCTATGCTCTATGCGATGGTCTTCCTGTTTCTTTTTACCATAGGTGGATTTACCGGGATTATGCTGGGTGCTCTCTCTGTCGACATTCACCTTCATGATACCTACTACGTAGTGGCCCACTTTCACTATGTGATGATGGGCGGTATGGTTATGGCATTCCTTGCCGGACTCCACTATTGGTGGCCTAAAATGTTTGGGAAAATGTATAATGAATTTTTGGGACGTATTACATGTGGTATTATTTTTGTGGGTTTCAATATGACATTTCTTCCACAATTTGTAATGGGAGCTCAGGGAATGCCGAGGCGATATTTCAACTATATTGATCAATTCCAGCCCTTCCATCAGTTATCCACTATTGGAGCCTATGTGATGGGAGTTGGGTTTTTCATCATGGCCGGATATCTGCTGCATTCACTCTTAAAGGGAAAAAGTTCAGGATCCAATCCCTGGGGAAGTCGTTCCCTTGAGTGGCAAACACCTTCACCGGTTCCACTGCATAATTTTGAATATACACCGGTGATCATAAACGGTCCATACGACTATCACAAACCCATGTCTGAATTCCAGCTCGGTATTGCGACCCCACATAATGGTCACGATCATCACGCAGGTGAACAGACAAACGTTTCCGAAACTGAAAAAGAACAAGCTTAACCGAAAGAAGAAAACATGTCACAACCTACTGCTTTAAAGGAAAAGTTGGATCATCTCCAACACCATTTTATCGACAGTGATCAACAGTTTGATGCAGCTAAAATGGGAATGTGGGTCTTTCTTGTCACAGAGATCCTCTTTTTTGGTGGCCTTTTTGTGGCATACATTGTCTACAGATCCTGGTATCCCGAACTTTATCTTCTTGCATCCACTGAATTGGATACATTTTGGGGAGCAGTCAATACGTTTGTCCTGATCGGCAGCTCACTAACCGTTGCCATGGCTATTCGCTCTGCACAGCTAGACCAGATAAAGGGACTCATTATCAACCTTTATATTACCATAGGATTGGCATGTGTCTTTATGGTGATTAAATATTTTGAGTATGCACACAAATTTGAAAAGGGTATTCTGCCGGGGTCCTATTACAGTTATGAAGGAATTGCACACGAAAAAGCCAATATCTTTTTCAGCATCTACTATATGATGACAGGCCTTCACGGAGTTCACGTATTAATCGGAATCGGACTCATGATCTGGCTGGTTGTTAAAGCAAAAAGGAAAGTTCTACACAGCGGATATTACACACCGGTGGAGATTACCGGACTCTATTGGCACCTTGTTGACGTGATTTGGATTTTCCTCTTCCCGTTACTCTATCTGATCGACTAACTGAAAAAATTATCTGACCATGAGTGGACATCATATATCATCAGCAAAATTTTTATGGGGAATCGGAATTACCCTCTTTCTCCTTACATTCCTCACTGTTGCCGTGACCTGGATTAACATCCCGGAACCCTGGAATGTGGTAGTTGCAATCGGAATTGCAGTGGGCAAAGCATCCATTGTTGCTGCTTTTTTTATGAACCTCTATTGGGATACAAAGTTTAATCTGATGCTGTTTATCATGTCCCTGGTTTTTTTCCTACTCATGATCGGTATTACACTGCTCGATACTCTCTACAGGACAGATCCGATTCCTTCTTTTTAAAGGTTATATCTACCATCGTCAGTTCGAGCGCAGTTTCGACTGCTTTTTGTCGGAATGTAGTCGAGGACTCCTCCTTTTAGAAAAATCATTTCGATTTTCACTACACTATTACTAAGTGGGAAAAAGTGAAACATATCACTTCGCAATCACTTCGCATTCGCTACTTTTGATGTGCACTCAATGTGGCGGTAATAGTTGTTGTCGATTGGGTTTTAATTGAACTCACGTTATCTTAACAAACCAAACGTTAGATAAGCCCAAATAAACTGCCGATACCTATGTCTCCAAAAAAACCTCTCCAATTAGGCCCTTTTGAAATCTGTAGCGTTGAAACAGGACGTTTTCTGCTGGATGGCGGAGCCATGTTTGGGGTTGTCCCAAAAACACTATGGAGCCGTCAAATACCGGCTGATGATAAAAATCGAATCAAAATGGCGATGAGATTGATGTTGATTCGATCCGGTGAAACCGATAAGATCTATCTGATTGATACAGGTTCCGGAGATAAATTTAATGAAAAAATGAGTTCCATTTATGGGTTAGACTATGATCACAGTGATCTCATCAGCTCCTTACATGAGTGTGGCTATAATCCGGAAGATATCACAGATATCATTTTTACACATCTCCATTTTGATCACTGTGGCGGAACAACCACATACGACAAGGATGGCAATCTGACTGAAGTATTCCCAAATGCTCGCTACCATGTGAATGAAAAACATTGGAAAACAGCCAATCATCCCAATGAACGAGAAAAAGCTAGCTTTTTTCCTGAAAATATTAATCCTATTAAAGAGAGTGGCAGACTTAATTTAGTTCAGGATTATCACTCGTTTGAACCCGGATTAAAAACCATCCCGGTGTATGGTCATACCGATGGACAACAACTGCCTGTGATCACACATGAATCCACTACCATCGTCTATGTAGCAGATCTGCTACCCACATTCGCTCATATTCCTCTGCCTTGGGTCATGGGTTACGATATGAAGCCTATTCAAACACTTGATGAGAAAGAGCTTTTTTTAAAGAGAGCTGTAGAGGAGAACTTGTATCTCTTTATGGAGCACGATGCTACAAACGAAGTCATCACTATTCAGCAAGAAAATGGCAAATTTCTTATGAATAGATCACTTTCTCTGAATGATATCACATAAATTGTCTGAACGACCGTTATCTTTGAGCAGTTGGCCAAGGTAATCCACTCATGTAAATTCCACAATGGATCCATCTATTCAATCTGATCAAATGATGAAAGAGATTGTTGATCTGCTGAAGAAAGCTCATCAAACATTTCTTCAGAGACGAAAGATCTCTGTTATTCTATTTACAGCAGGTTTCTTCCTGATTGGATTGGGGCTGTTAATCCTGTTTGAAAAAAATCTATTCTTAACATCCGGACTCAAAACCGGAGCTTTCGGTTTAATTCTTTTTACAGCTCTGCTGGTTGGATATCTGGTTTTATCGAAAATCGACGTTGTGTCTTTTCAGCAGTTTTACGAAGATTTTTTAACTCAAAGTCAGCAGAAATCGCTTTTGAGTGCCGTTGATCTCTATCTGAACAGTTACCAGAAAGAGTCCCGATTTTATGAAGCGGCCATCACTTCGAACCTTCAAGGGGTTGAATTATCACAGGTCAAAGAGCATCTGGATCACTATCTGCATCAAAAAATGAGCAGTTCACTCCACCGAACCGGGTGGTATGTAATGATCAGTTCCGCACTCTTTGTGCTTTTTTTGTTCATCAGTTATCCGGCTGAGAGTAACCGAACCGTTACCTTCTGGAACACCGTTATCCAACCCAATCCCTATCAATACACCGTATTTCCCGGTGATACAACCCTGGAAGTTGGCTCATCATTAGATGTGGAGCTTCTTTTTACAGGAGATGTCGTACCGGAAAGGGCTCTCTTTATGTACAAAACCGATCTGGAAGAGTCCTTTCGAGAGCGGCCCATGCAATCAACGGATCTCACTGTTTTTCGGTCTCAATCCATCGAGCTCAATCAATCGGTTGATTATCGATTTGAAATGGATGGATTCTATAGTGATATCTATCGTATTGATGTACAGCATCAGCCCCGTTTTGATGAATTGACTGCGACAATTACACCGCCCTCATACACCGGGCTACAGCAAAATGAACTTGACTATCCATTTACGCAGATCAATCTTTATAGGGGATCTGTTCTGACTCTAACAGGCAGAACCAACAAAACGATGCAAGAAGTCTCATTGTCCGGAAGTATCAGCGATCTCGAGTCAGTGGACCTGAAGATCGATGATTCCGACACAAATCGGTTTACAACCACATTCACTCCCAATGATAGTGATACCTTGCGATTTTATCTGGAAGACAGTGAGGGACTGACCAATCAAAACCCATTTCGAATTCTGTTGCAAGTTCGGGATGATCAATATCCCGGCATTGTGATAGAAGAACCGACCGAGACGGTGATGATGAACAATCCTGAGGATGTAGAGATTGTATATCGGGCTACGGATGATTTCGGCCTCACTCGCGCTCAACTTCAGTGGGAATATCAACGCGCTTTTGTGGATGAACCCGAACTGGGATCGATTGCCCTTCCTCGACCTGTTAACGGCCGAAATGAGGTGTATGTATGGGAGTTGAGTGATTTAGATCTAAAACCGAGAGATCAGATTGTTTTTACGGTACGAGTGTGGGACAACGATGAGATTACCGGTTTCAAGATGAGTGAATCGCAATCTATGATAATTCAAATTCCCTCCCTTACAGAATATTTTGAAGATCTGGACAGTCAGGAGAGAGATGTACAGGGTGAAATGGATCAGGTGTCGGAACAATTTCAGCAGATGGAAGATGAGTATCAAGAGTTTCTTGAACGAATGAGACAAAATCCGGAGGGAAGTTTTGAGGAGCAACAGTTTTTAGAAGATATCAGGGAGCGGCAGCAGCTCATTGAAGAATCTGTTCAGGAGATGAATGAAAAATTCGAAGAAATGCGATCCGAGATGGAGCAAAATGATCGGGTATCAGAAGAGACACAAAAAGCCTACAGGGAACTTCAACAACTAATGGATGAACTTGACGATCCCGCACTTCGCGAGGCGATGGAAGAGTTGCAGCAGGCCCTGGAGAATATGTCACAGCAAGATTTAGAACGAGCCTTGGAGAATGTATCCTTCAATGAAAACCTCTATCGGGAACGGCTTCAACGAACAGCTGAGCTGTTCAAACAGATGAAAATGAACAGTGATCTGGAAAGGCTGGCCTCTCAATATGAGGATATGGCTGAACGGATCCGCGAAAATCCGGAAGTGTCCTTAGATCAACTCAACGATGAGCTGCAGAACCTTCAGGATGATATGAATTCTGTAGAGGATCAGCTGGAAGGGCTCGACAGCAATCCTCCCTCCCGATCGGAAGAGAGATTAAGACAGATAAAGGAAGAGGGACAAAAAGAGCTTCAATCGATACGTGAACAGTTGGATCTGTTAAAAGAGCAAGCCGGTGGAGACCAAGAGAGTGGGGAGTCGTCTCCCTCACAAGAGATTCAGGATCAGCAAGAACAGATCGGTGAACAGATGATGAGTGAAGCAGAACGATACCGCACGTCCATAGAGCAGATGAGTGGCCAACAGATCCAAGTTAATATTATGGCTCTTCAACGTGCTCTCTACACTCTGTTGGAGCTTTCGGATAAACAAGAGTATCTGACACAAACGGCAGCAGAAACCGCCACTCGAAGTCTCGGTTTTGTGGATTTGGCTCGTCAGCAAAAAAATGTAAGTGATCAGTTTAGTATGGTCGCCGATACCCTCTTTCAAATTTCTACTGAGCTGCCGGGGGTTCCCAATCAGGTGAACCGGAAAAAGGCTGAAGTTGAAAGGATGTTGGCAGGATCTATGGATCAGATGATTGAACGAAATCAACGCGGATCCGGCATTGCTACCCGTGAATCTCTGGGGGGTATCAATGATCTCACTTCAATGATTGCAACCCTCATCGATCAGATTATGAATCAGCAAGGCGGAGGGGGAAGTGGCAGTATGTCTATGCAGCAGATGATTGAGCAGATGCAAAATATGTCTCAGGATCAACAGATGTTGAATCAACAGTTGCAGGATTTGATCAATGATGCACAGGGCGAGCGACTCACCCGGGAACAGTCGGATCGCTTGGATCAGATCGCCAGGCAACAAAATGAAATTCGCCGGCAGATGCAGAATTTACAGCGTCAGGGAGCTCTGAATCAAGGGGATCGTGCGCTGAGTGATCTTCAACGGGCTCTGGAAGAGATGGAAGACTCTATTAATGATATGCGGGGAGGAATTACTGACCCTATCATGATTCAGAGACAACAAAATATCCTCTCTCGAATGCTTTCAACAGAGCAATCTCTACAGCAACGCGGGGAAGAAGATGAACGTGAAGGAACTGCTGCGGAGGAGTACAACCGTGTATTACCGCCAAATATGACCCTGGAGGAGCTGGAGCAGGAGATCCGCTCCCGAATGCAAGACCCCAATTACACCCGCTTCAGCGAAGAGTATCAACGACTCATTGAGCGTTACTTTGAGAGGCTGAGGGAGATAGAGAGCTTGCAAAGATGAGGCAAAACTTTTACATCTCCCCCAAATTTTGCTCCGCATATCTCCTAAAAACTTGGCATATTCAAGGGTCACAATTAACAAAACAGAGATCAAATGCTTAGACCATTACTATTTACAATTTTATTACTCTTTACCGTACAAACGATTACTGCTCAATCGATTCACTCTCCATCAGTTGATCTGGAGATTGTAGAGCAGATCAAAGCTGAAGGAATCGATAACTCACAAATTATGGACTTTGCCAGTTGGGTCACCGATGTCTATGGCCCGCGTCTCAGTAACTCCCCTCAACTCGAAAACGCACGTGCTTATGCCAAAATGCGATTTGAAGAGTTGGGTCTTGAAAACGCCTCCTACCATCAATGGGGTCCATTTGGTCTGGGTTGGGAATTGAAACGATTCGCAATGCACGCTAATACACCCTATAGCTACTTTCCAATCACTGCCTATCCGAAAGCGTGGTCACCAGGTCACGATGGACCCGTATCCGGTGAAGTCATCTTTCTAGAGCTGGACAGCATGGATGATCTGGAAAAGTATCGAGGTCAACTCAGCGACAAATTTGTAATGATGGATTTCCCCCGTGCCAGTGACCCCTCTTGGGACCCGATCGCAAGACGAAATAGTGATGAGCGTATGCTCAATCTGGCCAACGCTTCTGAGCGTGTGAGCGGACAACAACCCGGTGGTGGAAATCCGGCTGCCCGTGCCCGTGCGAAGATGCGATATCAGATTATGAAATTCTTACAAGAAGAGAAGCCCTTGGCACTGCTCGATTTTGGATACCGTGGCTGGTATGGACAGATCGCAATCTCTGCAGCATCCCTGCCAATTGAGCCGGGAACACCCTGGTCGGAAGTCAAAAGGGCTCATCAAGCAGATCCTTCTGAAATGATTCCTCAGATATCCTTGATGCGAGAGCAGTATGGCCGAATCTATCGTCTATTAGAAAAAGATATACCGGTTGAAATAGAGCTCGACATGCAGACTGAATTTCAGACAGACGATCTTTATGGATATAATGTGATTGCTGAAATTCCCGGCACTGACCCCGATCTGAAAGATGAAATTGTGATGCTGGGTGCTCATTTTGATTCCTGGCATGCAGCCACCGGTGCTACTGATAACGCATCCGGGTCTGTTGTGATGATGGAAGTGATGCGTATTTTGAAAGCGATTGGGGCAGAACCCAGACGAACGATCCGGATTGCACTGTGGGATGGCGAAGAGCAGGGACTTAACGGTTCCCGCGAATATGTGACGGATCAGTTTGCATCACCGGCGCAACCAGGAGGTGGTGATATAACCAAACATCCCGATTACGAAAATTTCTCCGCTTACTACAATATTGACAATGGAACCGGTCAGGTTCGGGGAATCTATCTTCAGCAAAATGAAGATTTGAGACTACTGTTCAGAACATGGCTGCAACCCTTTGATGAATGGGATGCAACGACGGTCTCCTATAACAATACCGGAGGTACAGATCATCTCTCATTTGATAGAGTGGGGCTACCGGGCTTCCAGTTTATTCAAGACCCCATTGAGTACTCTACCATGACCCACCACTCCAACTTGGATTACTATGAGAGACTTGTAGAACAGGATTTGGCGCGTACAGCAACGATTGTCGCAACATTTGTCTACCATACAGCGATGCTTGATGAAAAATTACCCCGAAAAGAGTAATTGAGACTCTTTTTTTATTAGAATGATTTTGAAATGGAAACATGTTCTATCAATTGCATAGCATGTTTCCTTTCAATTTTATAAGTTATTGATTCTACTATAATTTCCATGACATATCCACCCTAACAGAGAATCAATCAAAAACAACTTATGAAACAGAATTCACTGATCCTTTCCTTATTCCTGATCCTATTTATTGGTACATCACCACTACATGCTCAGGACGTTGTACCTGAGAATTTTGACACATGGGTTGAAGAGGGAATGGAGGAATGGGATATTCCGGGGTTGGCCATAGCCATTGTCAAAGATGGGGAAATCGCATATGTAAAAGGGTTTGGCGTTAAAAAATTAGGTGAAGAGGGCTTGGTTGATGAGCATACACAGTTTGGTATTGCATCTGTAAGTAAGCATATCACAGCGATGTCAATAGGCCTGATGGTAGAGCAGGATTTAATCGATTGGAATGATCCGGTTCGAGAGATTTTGCCCTGGTTTGAACTAAGTGATCCATATGCTACAGCGAATGTCACTATTCACGATCTGTTAACTCATCAGGTAGGAATTGGGCGAATATTGGGAAACCGGTTGCAATTTATGACCGATCGAAGTCGCTATGAACTGCTACACAGAATGAGACACCACACTTTTGAGGAGCCCTTTCGATCTCAATATGTTTATAGTAATGTTATGTATACACTGGCCGGAGAAATAGCCGCAGCTGTATCCGGTCGGGATTGGGATAATCTGGTAACCAGCCGATTTTTTGAGAGAATGGATATGTCCCGAACAAACAGCAGTATCCATGATCTGGATGAGGCGAATGCAGCCTGGCCCCATCAATATATCAACGGTGAAGTGGTTCCCATTTCGAGACGGAACTGGGATATAGCGGCACCCGCCGGCGGGGTAAATTCAACTGCTGCCGACATGGCCAAATGGATGCTGATGCAGTTGAATGGGGGGAATTATGATGGAAAACGAATTCTTTCGAGTGACGTTTTAAATGAAATACAAACACCTAAAGTGTCTTTATCCTCTGCCGATGCCAACGCTCCCCAAAACTCTTATGGATATGGATATCAGATAACTGATTTTCGTGGATACCGCTTGCTTTCACACGGTGGGGCCACGGATGGAATGAATACAAATTATGTACTGATGCCCCAGCACAATTTTGGGATCATCATCATGACCAACACTTTTAATACGTTCATGAATGCCGTAGGATATCATGTGATCGACCACATCCTTGGTGTAAATGATCGCGATTGGGCTCAGCTCTATTTTGAGGCGTATAATCGTCAATATGAATCAACAAAAGAGCTCAGAGAGCAGTTTGAATTGACTCGAATCTCTGACACCTCCCCTTCCCATGTTTTGCAAAATTACACCGGCCGTTATGGTAACGATCTGTACGACTCTGCTGAGGTCTCGCTGGAGAATGACAAACTTACTTTGACCATTTTTGATGATGAAAACCTCACTGCTGAATTGGAGCATTGGCATCACAATACGTTTCGCATCATTTGGGACAATCCGGCTCAACGAGAGGAATTTTTACAGTTTCATATGGACTATGAAGGTAAAATCGACCGACTTGAGATCCGTTTCATACTCCGTCCTATGATGCTTCAGGTAGGTGCCTATCCCGCGAATTCCTTTCGGGATGTGGTATATGAGCGAATAGGGTATTAAAACGATGAGTACACCAAATAAAGACCAACTCCTGTCAGAAATTGCTCAATTCCTCGAAGATGATCAGGAGATGTATGGCCCTTTTACGTTTACTGCAGAGGAGGAAGCGAAGATCCTGGACAGGTCTGAATCCGTTGCAGAAGAGGTTGTAAGTGAAACGGTTTCAGAAATAGTTGAAGATGAAGTTGTGGGTGAAGAGGTCTCTGAAATAGCTGATGATGAAATTGTTAGTGAAGCGAACTCTGAAATAGCTGAAGATGAAGTTGTGGGTGATACAGTCATAAAGGCTACTGATCAATCTGACTCAAAATTGGAATCGGATCTTCAACAACCTCTCCCTCTCCCGTTGAAGGAGAAATTGGAGACTTGTCAGGATTTGGATCAACTCAGGCAACTATGTGAGGAGGCTGATGATCTCCACACAGACCTGGAAGGCACCCGGCTGGTATTTGGAGTCGGAAATCCTCATGCAGATCTGATGCTGATCGGTGAAGCGCCCGGAGAGCAGGAGGATAAAGAGGGAGAACCGTTTGTGGGTGCGGCCGGACAGTTACTGAGCAAAATCCTCTCAGCGATCGATTTTAAACGGGAAGATGTCTATATCGCAAACATTTTGAAACATCGTCCACCCGGCAATCGAAATCCGAATCCGGAAGAACTTCTAAGAAGTTTACCCTATTTGTTGCGTCAGATCGATTTGATTCAACCCAAACTGATACTTTGTCTGGGTAAAGTGTCGGGTACCACATTGCTCGACAAAGAAGATAGCCTCAAAAATCTGCGCGGTGAATTTTACCCATTTCGGAACACACTGCTTACGGTAACCTATCATCCAGCGGCTTTGTTGCGAAATCCGCAATGGAAACGTCCCGTTTGGGAAGACGTGCAAAAAGTAAAGAAAAAAGTAGCGGAGTTGAGTAGTGAGTAATTGAAAAGTTTATTAAATCTTCTGAGAATTTTCTCGCAAATGTTTCGCAACTCCATCCTTATTGATCTTTTTTGTAATAAAATCTAAGACTACATCAGCCAGTTCCACATCATACGATTCTTCGATTTCGTAACCATTTAGATATAAAAATGTAAGTCCTGAGGCTAAAGCAGTTCTTTTATTTCCATCCAGAAATGGATGACGCATTGCTAAACAAGTAATATAATTAGTCGCCATTTCAAACAAATCATACAGATACTCCCCACTAAAACTAGCTTTTGGAGAGTCTACACACGCTTTTATGCCATCGATATCTCGAATATCAGCGGCCCCACCTGAAATTTTAATTTCCTGTTGATGAATAAATAAAATGTCTTCCAAAGATAGAAAGGAAGGTTCTTGAGTCATTCGCCAAGTTTGTCTAAAGATTTTCGATGTTTTTTATTAATCTCATTGTAAACGGATTCTACATTCATTTTTTTGATAAGCAGACCATCTTCGTGAGGTACAATTTCAACCTGATCCTCTTCATTCACTTTTAATAGTTTCAAAAGTGCTTTTTCAAGCACAATTCCACGACTATTTCCAATTTTTTGCAATTTTTTGATCATTATGCCCTCGATTTGTTCTTACAATGTATGAACATAAATATAATTAAATAATTCCTTAGAGAATACTTTATTAAAAAATTTTCTCCATTAAAAAACAACACAAATCGAGTTCAATACACCTGTGGAACCCCTATAGCAAGAGCCCCTGTTCTGCATCGAGATGACTCATTGAGTTCTGAGTTTTGCCCTTTGCCCTTTGCCCTTTGCTATTTTATTAAAATTTCTTAATAAACAATCCAACACAAATCACTATTCGTACTAATTAATGAGTATGTTATGAAAGCACATGCATTTTAAACATTTGACCCGTTTACCATGATTGATTCTGCAACCACTAAAAAAAACAAACCAAAAGCCATCAGCAATATTGAAAAAGAGCGACTGGAAGAGCTCTATGAGTATGAAATCCTGGATACCGGATCGGATGCTGATTTTGATTCTCTCACAAAACTGGCTGCCAACATCCTAAAAACTCCGGCTGCACAGATTAACTTCATTGACAAAGATCGGCAGTGGAGTAAATCAAGCTTAGGGGTTGAAATGGGAGATCTTCCCCGATCGGTCTCATTTTGTAGTCATACCATTCAGCAAGATAGTCTGCTCGTGATTCCCGATACACACAAGGATGATCGATTTAAAGAGTTTCCATTTGTGACACAAGATCCGAGTGTCCGATTTTACGCCGGAGTGCCTATTAAAGGGAGTAAGGGCAATAATATTGGCTCCGTCTGTGTGGTGGATTTGAACCCCAGGGAACTGAGTGACGATGAGATTGAAACACTGAAAATTATTGCGCGAGAAGTTGAAGCACGCTTGAATCTGCTGAAAAGAAATCGCGAACTGAACCTGAGCAATGATAAGCTCCTCAAAACAACCCGGTTCCTCGACAACTCAGCCGACCTGATGTTTCTGATTGATCCGAAACGGTACCGAATCCAGAGTATCAATCCGGAAGTAAAAAATATATTGGGTTTTGATCAGGATCAGATCGAAGGGAAACCCCTCTCTGTTCTCTCCCCGGGAAATGAATTCCTGAAAGAGTTAAACGAGTGGGTTGAAAGCAGCATGGAGAAACTCTTTCAAACAGAGGTTCAACTCTTAAACAGCAAAGAAGAACCGATCTGGTTTCAGCTTCAAATATCTGAAAAAGATCATCAATGGTATGCTACAGCCAGAAATATCAGCGACCGGAAGCAGATTGAAAAGAAGCATGTCGAAACACTCAAAATTCTGAAAAATGCTCAGCGAATTGCCAATGTGGGTCACTGGGAGTGGTATCCTGACCTCGATATGCTTACATGGTCTAAGGAATTACATGAAATTTTAGGAACTACACCTGAGACATTCACACCCAGTATGGATCAATTTTACGAATTGATTCACCCCGATGACCGCCATATAGTGGAGGGTGCGTTTGATCGGATTATTGGTGGTGGTTCACTGGTACCTTTTGAGCATCGATGTTCGCTTGTAAATGGTGAGGTAAAATATGTGATGGAGAGAGGGGAAATTACTCGTGATGAATATGGAAAAACGGTTCGGGTATCCGGAATTTTACAGGATGTCACCCATATCAAGAAGAGTGAGATTCAGCTATCCAATTCATTGCAAGAGAAAGAATTGATGCTATCTGAAATTCATCACCGGGTCAAAAATAATATTGCACTGATCTCCGGCATTTTGCAATTGGAGCTGAGTGACGGTGATGCAGGAGGTTTATCTTCCATCCACTCCCAAATCAAATCGATTGCCCTGATTCACGAAAATCTCTATCAGAGTGATTCATTTACATGTGCCCCGTTTGGTGAATTATTGAAAGAACTTGTATCGATTGTCTTAAAAAGTCAGGTTAACGATGATGCACCTCAAGTGATGGTTCATGCAGACGGAGTGGAGTTGAATATTAATCAGGCCATCCCTCTATCCCTGGCGATTAACCATCTGCTATTCAACTGTTTTGAAGACCGTACAACTCCGATTGAAATTCAATTAACCGAAGAGTCTGAATTGGTAAATCTGGTGATTCAACGCGAAGGAACCGGGTTTTTTGCCGATTTTGAAGAGGACGCAGATGGCGATCCAAAGCTGAATATCATGCTTTTTGACAGTCTGCTACAGCAATTGAAAGGATCTCGAACGGTTGAAAGTGATGAAACCGGAAACAGCCTGGTTATCAGTTTCCAAAAAAGCAACAACAGCGGGTCCAGTGCGGGTCCGTTTCTCGGAAAAGTGCAGAATTAAAACCTTAAGCTTTTACGAAACCCTAAACCTGTACGTCTTCAATCGCGACATCAAGATTTAAAATAAATTATTAATACTGAAGTAATTTATAGATCATCTCAACAGCTTTATCTCTGCTTACATCATCCGTATTAATTATGATTTCTGCATTAGGTGAAGGCTCATACACACCATCATACCCGGTAAGGCCTTTTATTTCTCCATCTGCAGCTTTTTTGTATAAACCCTTCGGATCACGTTTATGAGCGGTTTTTGGGTCGCAGGTAACATGAATTTCTATAAATCGCTCGTCAGGGAATAGTGCCCTCACAGATTCACGATCTTTTTTATATGGTGAAACAAACGTACAGAGTACAATATTTCCATGCTCAAAGAAAAGGTGAGCTGTTTCACCCACACGTCGAATATTTTCGGTGCGGTCTTTTGGACTAAAACCAAGATCTCCATTCAATCCATGCCGAACTTGGTCACCATCCAACAGAATAGTCTGTTTACCTTCCTTCCATAATTTATATTCAAGTGCTTTTGCAATGGTGCTTTTCCCCGCCCCTGAGATTCCGGTAAACCAGAGGATCATCGCTTGGTGGCCATTGCGTTTTTCTCGCTCGTTGCGACCAATATTCCAGGGTTCCCAAGTTACGTTTTGTGAAACCGGTCGATCAAATTCACCCTGTATATCGTTACCCGAAATCCACTCTTTTTCTTCTGTTTGAACACTATCATCATTAGACTCTGATTCGGTGGTTCTCGAGCGTATCATTCCTGCTCCCACCGTTACATTGGAATCCGGATCGATTATGATGAAACTTCCGGTTTTTTGATTTCCACGATAGGCATCGATAAATAGTGGCAGAGCTGTTTTGAGTTTGACCCGTCCAATTTCATTGAGCTCTAGTTTATCAGCGTCTTCACGATGAAGTGAATCCACATTCATCCGATAAATCAGCTTTTCGATAAAGACCGGTGTGGTTTTAGTGGTATGCATCAAAATATACTGCTTCTCTATTTGCATTGACTCCTCATTAAACCAGCACAAATAGGCTTCAAATTTTGTTGTGATCTCAGGAACATTATTCTTTCGAACAATCATATCCCCGCGGGAGATGTCGATTTCATCCTCAATGGTAAGTACAACCGAATCTCCGGGATTCGCTTCTTCCAGATTCCCATCTTTGGTCACCAACTCTTTAATCCTGCTTGAAAGCCCAGATGGCAATATCGTTACCTCTTCACCGGGTTTGATTCTCCCGGATGCAACACGCCCCGAAAATCCACGAAAATTCTGATTTGGCCGGATCACATATTGTACCGGAAACCGGAAATCCACCATATTATGAGATGCTTCAACTTTAACCGTTTCCAAATGGTGCAGAAGTGTGGAGCCGTTGTACCATGGTGTATTATCACTACTATCAACAACATTATCTCCTTTCAATGCAGAAATGGGGATATAGGTTATGTCATCGATGTCCAACTTTTTGGCAAAAACCCGAAAATCATTCACTATTTTATTAAATACATTCTCATCAAAATCTACCAGATCCATCTTGTTTACTGCAACCACGAGATGAGGTATTTGTAATAAAGATGAGATAAAAGCGTGTCGCCTGGACTGGGTGAGAACCCCTTTAGAAGCATCAATTAACACAATTGCCAATTCAGCGGTAGACGCTCCCGTTACCATATTTCTTGTATACTGAATATGTCCCGGTGTATCAGCAATAATAAATTTACGTTTCGGAGTCGCAAAGTAACGATATGCAACATCGATGGTAATCTTCTGTTCTCTCTCCGCTTTCAGGCCATCTGTGAGCAGTGCCAGATTCACTTCCTCCTCCCCGCTGCTTCTGCTGGATTTTGTAATTGCCTCCATCTGATCCTCAAAAATCGACTTCGAGTCGTAAAGCAGTCGCCCGATCAAAGTACTTTTCCCATCATCAACACTCCCGGCCGTCGTAAAACGAAGGAGATCCATATCGAGGTATTTATTTTCTTTTCTTGTAGTGCTGCTCACGAGTTTTGAGTTTTGAGTGTTGAGTGATGA
>Ga0222673_1000145_pt1 | contig 42092 bp, 59 predicted proteins | sample AntAcemetagen801_FD_179845 | JGI IMG/M metagenome (GOLD analysis project Ga0222673, IMG submission 179845) | Saline water microbial communities from Ace Lake, Antarctica - #801 | ecosystem: Environmental > Aquatic > Non-marine Saline and Alkaline > Saline | place: Antarctica: Ace Lake...
GGAAAACGAATCTCAGCAGTTGGTAAAACATTAGATCAAATAGCAATTAATACATTGGAAATTGAAGGGAAGATAGAGGGTATGCGTTATTTATTAGAAGAAGCATATCGATTAGCAAGAGAACAACCTAAAGAATAATATATGGAAAAAGGAGAAAAAGAAAAACAAGAAGAATCAAAGTTCGATGAGTACCGTGATATGAGTATCCCACTTCAAGGAGGTGGACAGATCGATATTACAGTCAATTGGAACAAAGAAGTTACACCAAGTAAGTATATTAAACTTAAATGGGATGACAAAGAAGGTGTTGTATGGCGTGGTGATCTCCACAATATAATGTTGATGCTTGCTAACCTCGCGCAACAAAAGGAATTGATACAAAAAGACTTCGCTAGTGTAAAGAGTTATGATACAATACTAGGAATAAAGGCTCATAGAGCTGTTGAAGTAGGAGAAGAGTTGAAGATTGCCTGCACAATACAATACGATCCAAATGGCATGAGAGAGCCAAAGATCTTTACAACAGGTAAGACTCCAATTAAATCTCAGTTTGAAATATAATTAATAAGAACATTATGAAATGTCCACATTGTGATAAAGAATACAAAAGAGAGGATTTTTACAACAAACATCTAGTATCAGTTCATTCTGATATTGAACCGAATGCAACACAGTTACCGGATAGACCAGCAGATAAACCGATGGAGGATGAAACAGTATCAGGTTCACCAACAGCAGATATAGATCAAGGTCCAGTAGGTAAACCAGAGGAAAACACAGAACAACCCACTCCTATTATACTTCCCACCCAACCTGAAACAAGTATAGACCCAACAAGTGATATTGATGCTGAGATAGAAGCTAAGAAGCTTAAATTAAAAGAACTTGACGACCAGATTACAGGTAAAGTAAGTTACGTTCCCGGTGAAATTCGCGCAGTAATTGATGACGTACTAGGAACCGAGTTTGAAGCAGAAGTAAACACTCGATCTGATATGCCAGTATTTGAACTAACAATCTATGTACCAGACGAATACTCATCACTTCCAAAAGAAGAGAAGGAAATGATTGGCGGACGAGATAAGAGATTTATAGTAATTAAGAATAATGAAGGAGTCGATGGAACTCGTAACTACTGTAAGCTCGTAAAACAAAATATAAAACAAAACATGGAAGAAAGAATTAAACAACCATCATAAATAAATAATCAATATAACCCAATTTGAAGGGAGGTGACAATATGAAGAAAATTAATCTAAATGTAGGGGAGATACTATCAGCACGATTGATAGTTAATGAAGTAAAAGGACTACTATCAGAAATTCGTAAGGCGTTAAAAATACTTGATAAAATCGAATTAACAGAAGCAGAACATAAAACTGTCGGAATGACAGAAGCTACAGGTGGTCAGATTTCTTGGAAAGATCAAAAATTTACCAAAGAAGTTGAACTATCAGACGAACAAGTTGAACTTATGAAGATTCAATTGAAAGGAAAAGCAGATTTTTCAGTAGTAGGTGCTCAATATGCAGTATCACTAGCTGAAAAACTTGACCCTGAAATGTTCAAAGAAGAAGATAAAAAATAAAATGCACATTACAATTTAGTAAAGGGATACACTCCGTGTTTAGGGGAGCTCGCTGAAGCCTGTCTAACACACGTCTTAATTTAGTATCCCTTTATTAGGTTCGTGTTTTAGATAGGTTCCGGTGAGTTTCTCTCGCGGGAGCTTATTTAATTTATTCAATACGCTGGCCACTTCATGCCAGTATAAAAGGAAGAGAAAACGTATGGGCGATATAATTAACAATCCTGAGTTTGATACCTCAGGGACATTAGAGGAAGAGAAACAAGAGGAGAGCGAAGAAACTCCAGTCGAATCTTCCGACGACGAACAAACCGATCCCAATGCCGAACCTCAAGAAGACGACACTTCTGAAGAATCATCAGAGGAAGATGAAGTTAACGAAGAGGAAGAGGATGCTGACGAAGCCGTTGAAGGTGGAGACAGTGAGGGAGATGATAGTACAGACGATGACGATGAGGACGAAGAGACAACTGGTCTATTAAACCAGAAACAGAAACTCAGAGATGAGATTTCTGACCTTCGTAGGGAAAGGAGATCGGAACGTGGAGATGATAGGTTACCTAAACAGGTTGGCCCACAAACGACTCAACCCCAAGAAAAACCTCAACCTGATGACGACCTAAGCGATTATGATGCTGAAGAGATCGAAAGACTCGACAAATTCTTAAAAGTTAAAGGATACGTCAAAAAGGGTGACATACAAGCCACCCAACAGGAAGACATCGAAGGAGAAGCACTCAGCACATTCATGGATACACATCCTGAATATGATGACGATGATTTATGGGCAAAATTCAGGGAGGAATCGCGTTTCTACGCAAGACCAACCGAGATGAAGCCTTCTGAATCGAGAAAATGGTACAAGACATTGTTTAGTAAAATTCACAATTCTATATCAGGTGATTCTTCGTCTAAGACTTCACAGAAAGAAATCAGCAAGAAAAAAGACACTATAAAGCGAGCCGGTGTCGGAGCTGATAAAGGTGGAGGTACTACCAAGGTCACAAGTTCAAAAAAAGGAGTCTCAGATAAAGACCGGCAACATATGCAGGGCTGGGATGACAAAGAACTTGATGATATGTAACTTACTAACTTAACGCTAAAACTATGCCAGCATTTGAAATTATCGCCGATGGCGGTGACACAGCAAATGTCAAAGAGGTGACTGTTGCTTCAATAACAGCATCTGCAGGCGATCTATTAGAATTAGAAGTTGGAGCAACAGCATGGACTGTTGCAGCTGCTACTACAGAGAATTGGCAACGATTAGGAATCCTTATGGGAGACTTAACAACTGCTGATACTACTGCAGAAGTTAAAGAATTATCAGATGGTATGACAATTCGAGCAACTTCAACCAACAACAGTTCGACATCAGACAATGGTGATCGAATGGTTCTATCTTCAAAAAGTGCAGTGAATAACACTGGCACTGACAGTACAGCCGAAGAAGCTGTTTTCATTCAAGAAAACGCATCTGGAGTCACTGGAGACAAGAAGATTACAGGTCGCTTCATTCTTGGTGGACAAGGCGTTAATCCTGATGCCGCTTAATAAAAACTAACTTATGAGTCTTACAATAGGAAAAGCTGCAGATCTTATTAACAAAGCTGTTAATAAAATCTGGCTCAAGGCTAGCGAGAAAGGTACAGAAGATTTCAAGAAGTATGCCGGAGTAGAAACCGGAGTAACAGATTACTACTTCAAAGATTCTTCACTTTCTGGATTAGGTTATGCGTCTAGGATTATAGAGGATGCTGTAATTACAGAACAGACACCAGTACAAGGTTTTGATCAAACTTATACTCAAGTAAACTACGGATCTTTTATGTCGTTTTCCGAGAAAATGTGGAAATTCGGTATAAAGAAACGTGATCTTGAGAAGGTAACGAACGAAGCTTTCGCTGCGTGTTCTGACTTACGTGAACAACTTTTCGCAGAAAGATTAGAGAATGCTTTTGCAACTTCTTACACTCATTCCGATGAGGGTGGAAATTTCTCAGTAGCTACTGCAGGTGGAAACACTGTAGAGCTGATCTCTAATTCTCAAACACGAGAAGACGGTGGAACGGTAAATAATAACCGTATCACTGATGGCACGACTGTAAATATGGCACTCGACTACGCCGGTTTGAAGGCTGCTCATAGGACTGCTTCTTTAATGAAGAGCCCTAAGGGTAAACCTTTGAACATAAATCTTGACACTATCGTAGTTGCACGTGGTTCCGCGAATCACTTCAAAGCAATCGAATTGCTTGGTGCAATTAAGAAGGGCAAGATGCCAGAATCCTTTGACAACGATGGCGCGGGTGTAATGGGGTATCAAATACTCCCATTAGCACACTGGGTAAGCAACACTGGTTATTGGTATATGATCGATTCCGCTCAAAAGAGTGGTCGTTATCCTTCATTGATGTACTTTGAAGCTCAAGGTATTCAAAAAGAAGGCCCTAACATTGTCTTTAAGACAGGTCAAATCCAACACAAAGCCAGCATGTGGTTTGCTTATGGTCACAATGACTATCGCAATATTGTCGGTTCAAAAGGAACAGACGCCGCTTAACAGCCTTGATATTTGGAGTGTTATCACAGCTCTTTTACTCAATGTGGTAGAAGTTATGGGGTTCTTCTCTAAAAACCCCAATCTAATTAATTCAGATGAGAACGCTTTAAGGAAATTAGCAGGGCATGCTAATCCAAACCGAAGGCTACTCGTCTTAGAAAGGTCAAAAATATGCCAACAATAGATACAAATCCCTTCACAGGGATACGAAACCTGAACTTAAAGGAAGGTATACTTAGGTTTGCCGATACTTTTAGTTCAAACCCTGTATCAAACGATACAGCAGGATATAGTCTCTACATCAATAGCTCAGGAAGTCTAGTTTATTGGGATGGTTCTACAACAACAACTCTTGGTGCTGCAGGTGCTGTCTCAAACTTTAGTCTAAATGATGCATACGACGATTAATTCTAGTTGTCGAAAAATCTTCTCTGATTAATGGGGAAAGTCCTGAAGAGGATAACCCTCAAGAACCTTTACATCAAAATAGCTTGTATTCGTCCACTACTGAGTGTATAATAAGATTATATGAATAAATATGAATTATCTTATTTTGCTGGTTTAATGGATGGAGAGGGATGTTTCAATATAAACTTCAATAAGAAGAGAAACACCTATCAAGCTCGCCTTACTATGTCTAACACTGATACTAATTTAGTTGAGTGGTGTAGAGATAGAGTCGGTGGTAAAATATACCTCCGCAAAAAATATGCTGTTCACCATAAAGATAAATATGAGTGGATGTCGTGGGGCGATAAAGATACATTATTAAAGTTACTACAAGAGACACTTCCGTTTCTTGTAGGAAAACGTGAGCAGTGTAAAACTCTAATTCGTTTTCAGAAAACCTTGAATAGAAAAGGTGAAAATAAAAGAATTAAAGAGTCTGACAAAAAGCAACGTGAATTACTTTATAAACGTATTAAAATTTTGAATGCTAATGGGCTTGCAACGACTGAGTGAGAAGACCCTTAAAAGGGAAGCGACAGTCTGAACTCTACGTATAACAATATGAAGGTAGAGAGAGAAACCCGAAGAGGTTTCTCCGCACATTAAAAACTTGATTTATTACGAAGATGGTACTATAATGTTTATATGGTAAAAGGCAGTAAACATACAAAAGAATCATTAAGGAAAATAAGTATTAGTCAATCTAATCGCAATATTGTAGCTTGGAATAAAGGTACAAAAGGGATTATGAAAGCTAATAAAACATCTTTTAGCAAAGGACATACTCCTCCTCATAAAGGGGAGAAGTTACGACCTGAAGCTATAGAGAATATTCGAAAAGCACATCTTCTAAGTAATAAGGGTAAAGGAAAAAACCATTATAATTGGAAAGGTGGAATCACTGAAGAAAATCACAAAATAAGAACTTCGGTGGCATATAGAGAATTTAGAATGGGAGTATTAAGAAGAGATAGATTTACTTGTATAAAATGTGGTTATAAAAGTAAAGGAAGTCAATGTAAAGACATTGTAGTAGACCACATAAAGCCATTCTCCCTTTATCCAAAATTACGTCTCGTTATATCTAACGGGCGTACCTTATGTAAAAAATGTGATTATAAATATGGGTATAACTATCATAGGGATAAAAATAAAATCAAGTTTAATGTGAAGTAACAAAATTGGGAAGTACAATTACTGTTGATACCGGGACTATTACTCTTGATGCTAATATCACAGCCCCAGCCCTTACGATTTCACAATCTGGGTCTGGTGGAGATATTCTAGGTACAGCAAGTACGTGGTCTGTTTCTAAAGCCGGTGTAGGTGTGTTTACTAAGCTCGACTTACTAGACAATGAACCAATCGAATTTGGAACTGGAAATGATGCAACGATTCAATGGAACGGGTCATTATTGAATGTTGCAGGTGCAACAGACTTCGATGACGCTGTAACTACACAAGGTACACTCACAGTAGGAACTACATTTGTCGTAACTGGTGGAGCTGGTTCTGATGCTATTACACTTACTGCAGGAGACGTTCAGATTTCTGATGGGTCTCTTAATGTAGTGGATGGAGATACTGGTAATACAGTAACTGTTACAAATAACACTCATAGTACTGGTTCAGCTACTACTGGTGGTGTTGTAGAATTTCAATCTACATCACTTACTACTGGTGCTTTACTTAATCTTGAGTTAACTGAAGCTACATTAAACGGTGGACAATACCTCCGTGCGTATGATGTAACTGGAACAGAAGATGTCTTCACTCTCGGTGAAGATGGTGCAATTGTTATTAAGGGTAATGCTGCAGGCACAAACTCAATCACAATAACAGCAGGTGATATTACTCTAACTTCTGGGCACATTGTTCAGACTGCAGGTGATTTCACAATGACAGTTGGTGATGCATTACTAAGTGATGGATCATTAACAATCATAGATGCTGATAATGCAAATACTGTTGCTGTAACTAACAACACTATTACTACAGCTGATTTAATGGATGTTAATTCAACATCTATATCAACTGGAGCTTTAGCTAAGTTCAATGCGAACGCAGCTGCTCACGATGGTGAAGTTCTTGAAGTTATCTCTGCTGGAGACACAACAAGTACACCTGTCGGTATTTCAGTTTCTATCCCATCTGTAACTACAGGTGCTGCTAGAGGACTTGAAGTAACTATGGCAGGTGCTACAACAACCGCTAAAGGTATTGTGGTAACTATGGATGCAATCACTACTGGTGATATGCTTTACCTCGATAACGGTGGAGCATCAATGACTGGTGATGGTAAGTTCATTAATTGTAACGATGACAATGCTTCTGTATTTGCTGTCGCTGCTGGTGGTAATACAACTATCGCTGGTACGTTAGCTGTAACAGGACAAATCACTGCTGCTGCTGGAGTTCAAGGCATCTTAGGTACAACTGCTGACTTAACAGTCACAACACCTACAAGTGCAGAATTTGATACTGCCTTCGGAGCTGGGAACAAAACCAAAGGTGGATTTACAGGAGTAGTTGAAGATAGTTCGTCAGGAGTAACATATCTTGTTGCATCTGATGGTACTACATGGCACTTCGCTCTTATGACTGCTGCCGGTTAACATTCAGGTTTTTGAATCTAGGGAGAAGTTCTTTCTCCTTAGTACAAAGGTCTTAATATAAAAAAATAAAGAAGTTAGTCACTTCTTATAAACTAATAAACTTAAATATAAAAAAGATGACAGGAGAATTATTCCCAGTTATAAATGGCTCAATAGCTACTGTAGCTGCAGCAGACGCAGCAAAAGTAAAGATTGGTGACGCAAGTGCTGTAACAATACAATTCACTCGCGCAGATCATGATTCAGGAAGTAGTAACTTCGAAGTTGAAGTTTCAAACGATGGTACAAATTGGGTTGTATATAACAAATTGATTACAAATGCTACGAATACAAATGGAGAAACATTATTGAGAGCAGCTGCTCCAACACTTTCGTCTGATACAAGTGAAGTACATACAATATCACCTGAAGATTCATTCCAGTATCTTCGAGTATCTTACGTACGTACTACTGATGGAACTACCGATTGTGATGTCTGGGTACAAAGACGACAATAATTAATACAACACGATGAAACCAACAATACGAACAAATAATTCAAATGTTGGTATAGAGGTTTTTATTCTGAATCCAGACTTAAAAAACCTTGAATCAACATATCTAACAGCCGATGCGGCTGCTAGTGCATCGTCATTCACAGTACAACGTGGTACTGGATTTAGTGCTAATACATATATCGTTGCTGATTACAAAACAGAATACGCTGAATTGTTATTAGTTGGTGCATCTGCAGCCACAACACTATCTAGCATTTCACCATCTACTAGCTACGCTCATACACAAGATACAGAAGTACGATTCATCCCATATAATATGGTAGAGATTTATACCTCATCTGATGATTCTACGTATTCGCTCTTGACAACAGTTGCTATTCAACCAGACAAAGATAAAACAATATATCTTCATACAACTGGTACTGCCGCTACATACTACAAAATACGTTTCAAGAATAGTACGGACACGACATATTCCCCATACTCTGATTCATTACTTGGATCTGGGTTTGGTGACAATACTGTTTACTCAGTTAAGAAACGTGCATTAGGTAAAACAAACGAAAAGATTGGTAATGTTATTACCGATGAATACCTCAATGACGAACTATGGGAAGCAAGGCGTATAGTACACGACTCATTAAAACGCTGGTCATTTAGACAAGAATTCCAATATGATCTTGGAACAGTATCAGCAGGAGAACGTTCAGTCACAACTCCAACTAATCTACAAGATCGTAATACAACTAAAAACATTAGCGCAATACATATTGGTACTGAGGAGAATATGACAACCATGACAAAGCGTGAATGGGACGAGGAATATGAAGGAGTTGCAGTTACAACAGTAGCGACACAAACAGCATCCGGGGATACTACACTCGTACTTGCAGACACCGCAGACCTTGAAGACAGTGGAACAGTTGCTATTTGGACATCTGGATCAAAGAACAGTATTACATACACATCAAAGGATGATGCTACTAATACACTTTCTGGAGTACCAGCATCTGGGACTGGATCAATTGATGCAACTCACGTAGTTGGAACGAATACATGGCAAAATGGTAACTTTGGTTTACCACTTCAATTCACTGTATTTGAAAATACAATCTACTTTGATGTTGCAGTTGGCGAATCATATCATGGAGAAAACATTTGGATTGATTACTACAAAGCAGTAGTTGCAAACGATTCTGATGCAGATACATTCGATGAACCAATGTATGACTTTTATGTTAATTACCTCATCTACTCTATTCGAAAAGCTCGTAATCAAGGAGTGAGTTCTGACTCTGATCCTGATTATAAATTATTCAGTATAGGAATTGCACGTATGATGAAGAATGAAGTATCAAATCAAAAGATAAGACTCATACCACAATATCCAAGATATAAACGAACAAAATAATGTCAGAAGAATCATTACCAGTAATACCACTTAGAGACTTTGCATCAGGTGTTTACCGTTCTAAGGAAATATCAGAATACATGCGTCCACTCAATTCAGTAGAATTAGGCATAAATTGTCACTTCGATTCAAAAGGAGCGATACGTGGTCGTCTAGGATACACAGCACTTGGAGATCAAATAGTATCTGATAAAAACATACTTGGATTGTATGACTTTAGAGATGCAGGAGCCGGAACAAATAATCAAGCACTAGCAGTTGTATCTGATGGAACGAACAATGACATTTATTACAACAATTCAGGTACATGGACTAAGACACTCGAAGACGATACGAAGGATCTAAAGACTCGGTTCGCAACATTCTCTGATTTAGTAATACGTGTTAATGGTACAGACAATGCTAAGTCATGGAACGGGAACCCAGCTACAGCTTGGGCCACAACAGGAGGAAACCTTGATATTGGAGATGCACCAGTTGGTCATTTAGTTGAAGTATACAAATCAAGACTTTATATAGGGAATAATACTGATCGTCTCTACTACTCATCCATACCAAACTCATCTGGAGTTGTTACATGGACAGTAGCATCTGATTTTGTAGACATTAATCCGAATGATGGAGATAACTTTACCGCATTGAAACGATATGGATTAGAACTTCTTACATTCAAAAAGAATTATATCTACAGATGGCGTGGAGTTGAAGGAACAGATCCTGATCCATTAATCTCAATAGGAACATGGTCACAGGAAAGTGTTGTAGAAACAAAGATGGGTATTATGTATCACAACCCTAACGGCATATATGTATATGCAGGTGGGTACCCAAATGAAATATCACGACCAATATCTGATTTCATAGATAACGTATCCTCAAGTGAATATGGAAGTGTCGCTTCATGGGAAGACGGAGACCATGCTTACTTCTCAGTAGGTGATGTGACGCTTAGTGGCGTTACATTTACCAACGTAGTATTGCGATACACAATCTCAAGTCAAGTATGGACTATATATTCAACAGCAGATCGAATGAGAATTGGAACACGATATATCAGCGGTACAACTGATTCACGAATAGTAGGTGGATCTGATGGGTATGTTCATACATGGAACTCTGGGAATACAGACAACACCACAGGGATCTCGTATCAACTTGTAACTGGATATTACGAAGTTGGAGCAATAGCATCCGCCACATCAACAATTAATAAGTTAGCAACCATCGCATCAAAAGCTCAAGGAATGAAAATAGCATTCCAAGTAGATGATGAAGAACGATGGCATCCAATAGGACAGATTAGAAAATACATTACAATCTTTGGAAGTAGTGATGTAAATATTAAAGGTCATAGAGTCCGATTCAAACTTCTAGGAGTCACATCAGCAGAACAATGGATATTCGAAGGGATAGAAATATTAAGAGGAGTTAGAAGCGGAGTAATTAAATAGTATGCCAACAATAGCCACAGAAGAAAATCCACTAGACAATCACTTACGAATTTTCGATCTCGGTTATGATAAAGGATTATATAGAGTAATAGTCGAAGGAGAAGAGGGTGACGGTAAAACTTTGTTTACATCAAAGTCTCATTTTAACTTTGTACCACAACTAGGTGGTGAAACAACTCCTTCTATTGGCAGTACGAGTCAAGGTGGTGGAGAAGCTGGTGGCGGTACACAAATCTTTACTGGTGAACTTGTCGGTGGCCAATTACACGTTCCATCTAAAAATGGTGAAGCAAACTCATTCCACGTTAGTCAATCAGGTAGTGCATATTGGGGAGCTGAATTTAGTGACATACTTTCAAGTGAGGATAATGCAAACGCTTATATTCTAAAAACGGGTGTAGTTAAATTTATATCTGGTACGATTGCCGGGTTCACACTAGCGTCATCTACAATGACAGCAACTAATTTCATATTAGATGCTACAAACCAGAAAATCGTCCTAGGAACAGGAAATGACATATTTACGGCAGATGCATCAGATGCGACGTATAGACTCGCCATAGGGCATGCTACGTACGCCTCAGCGCCTTTTAGAGTAGGTAAGGATGGTACATTCACTGCTACATCAGCAACAATCACCGGATCTATCACAGCTACATCTGGTGCTATCGGAGGATGGATAGTAACATCAGATGCTATAAAAGACGCAGCAGGTCTTGTTGGTATGTTGAGTACGGTTACCGGTGGAGACGATATACGATTCTTCGCTGGACATGCTACCCCTGCAAGTGCGCCATTCAATGTAACTGAGGCAGGTGTGATTACCGCATCAAGCGGTACGATAGGTGGTTGGGCATTAAGCACTACAAATCTATCTAATGGAAACATGGACATTGATTCTGCCACTGGAATAAACTTTAACGCTTTATTTACAGTTGACCAATTTGGGGCTTTAACAGCTCAATCAGGGACAATAGGTGGGACTACAATTACAGCTACCGAATTATATGGTGGCATTATTAAAACATCAGCGACAGTAGACATAGGAAACAATGGAGTAATAATGGACTCTGCTGGACTAAGAGGTTATGATACAGCGTTAGGTGAAGTATTTAATATTCCTACAGATGGTTCCGCACCAACATTTTCAAGTGGAATAATAAACAAAACAATCTTCAATGTAGACGTAGATGGAATCATACAAACCTCAGAAACTGTTGGCGATGGTAGTGGTGATAGTGCTGGTATTATAATTAATGCTTCTGGTATATTTGGATGTGAAGCTAATCAATTAGCAGCCGCAGCAAATGTTCGTATCTTAGTTGATGGGACAATGAGTCTCACGACGTCAGAAACAGATGCTATTACGATTGGTCAAGGTGGTAACATAAAATTACAATATGGTGGTGATATAATCTTCCAATCTATTCCAAAACCAATAGCATGTACCGCAGCACTAGCTGGCGTGGCTGGTAATATAGACGTTGGAGACCATTATTATAAAGTTACCTTTGTAAATGACTATGGGGAAACAGATATAGGGGCAACGTCAAACTTAGTAACAACTGTTGGTGGTAATCAACAAGTTGATTTAACAAATATTCCAGTATCAACTGTTGGGGATGTAATAGAGAGAAAAATATATAGGACCAAAGCCTCTAGTCCATCTTATTATTATCTTTTAACAACAATATTAGACAATTCAACTACAACCTATCCAGATAATACAGCAGACGCTGGCTTAACTGGTGGAAACGCAATTTATAGAGAAAATACCACATTTGGGAGAATTCTTATAAACGATGGTGAGTATGATTTTCCTGCAATGTTTATTGGCATAGGGAATGTTTTCCTTGGATTAAACTCTGGAGAGAATATTACAACAACAAGTTATAATGTTGGTGTTGGTGGTCATTCATTAGCGACACTAACCTCTGGTCAGGACAATACAGCTATTGGTTACGGGACTTTATTTAATGCAGAGACAGCAGATTATAATACAGCTGTTGGTAAACAGGCGATTGCATCATTAACAACTGGATATGGTAATATCGGGATTGGACGTGAAGTAATGTACAACACGGTGGCTGGTATTGGTAACTCAGTGATTGGAGAAAGAGCTATGTTTGGAGGTAATAGTAACTCATCTAATTATAATTCTATTCTTGGGTATAGAGCTGCATGGAGCTTAGACGGTGGTGGTAATAATACTATAATTGGGAGAAGTTCAGGTTCGTTACTATCTACTGGTTCTGAAAATATACTAATTGGTACTGACGCTGGAGATGCCTTGACTACTGAAGATGGCAATATATTTATAGGGTATCAAGCTGGATCCGCTGCAACAGCATCAAACAAACTTTACATAGAAAATTCTAATTCAGCTACACCACTTATATACGGTGAATTTGATAATGACTTAGTAACAATAAACGGAACACTTAATCTAGGTGGCTCTAACAACGAACTACGCTTCTACGAAGGAGCAAACTACGTAGGATTTGAAGCACCAGCACTTACAGCAAATCAGATATGGGTTCTGCCAAGTGCTGATACTGGGACTGCTGGTTCACCGTTATATTCAGATGCTGCTGGTAATTTAGGATTTGGTGGCGCAGGAGAAGGTATTGATATATCAGCTGCAGGTGTTATCTCTGGAGAAGACGCTACAACAAGTAATAAAGGTATATCTTCTTTTGATGAAGATTCATTTACTGTAACAAGTGGAGATGTTAAACCACAGTTTATAGGCTTCAGAGCATACCTTTCGAGTAATACTTCTTACGGAGATAGTTCAACAATAGTATTTAATGCAGAAGAATTTGATGATGGTAGTAACTATGCAACTGGTACTGGTAAATTTACCGCACCAGTTTCTGGTAAATATAGATTTACTTGCCAACTTTGGATAACAACAACAATAGCAAATATAAGATATGGTATCAACTTCCTTCATGAAGGAACTGTTATACGAAAATATAGAAGGGAAGCAGCGTCTACTGGTGGTCAAGCATTTCAATCAACAACTTTGGTTAAACTTGACGCTGGTGATGACTTCTGGGTAACAAACTATGAAGCAGGTGCTGGAAGCCCAACGTACGAAGGTGATACAGACCTTACTTGGTTTGAGGGAGAATTAATAGCTAAAGACTAAACGAAAATCTAATCAAATAATTATGGAAAACGGAGACAAAATAAAAATACACGAAAGAGTGACTACCCTCGAGGCAGATAATAAATACACTAAAGAGACTGTTAGTTACATTAAAAAACGTGTAGAGAATCATTTACCACATCAGATTGAAGAAGTGAAAAAAGAGGTAAGTGATCTAAGGGAATCTATTGTTGATTTTATGCTTTCAAATAAGAAGCAATATATTAGTATTCTTGTTTCAATAATTCTACTTCTTATAGCCGCAATAGTTGGACTTATAAAATTTATATAATAAATAACAAATAATATATGGCAACACAATCAGATAATAATTATCAACTACCAAAGAATGAAACATCTCGAAAAATAATCGATGGTTATTATCGAGCATACTTTGGTCGTACACCATCTCTTCCAGAGCAAGAGATGTGGTATGGGAAAGGAACACGTGAATTAGAACGTGCTCTTCTAAAGAACACTCAAAATATATATGGAGCAGGTAAGGGTTCAAGAGTAACTATAGTTGATCCAAGAGCAGGTACGGTTAAAACAACCTTTAGTGTAAAACCAGTGCTTACAAAACCAGCATCTAGCCCTAGTGGTACAAGTGTTACGATGAAAGCTCCACCTAAACCAATTATTCCTAGAGCTGTAGCACCTGCACCAATTAATACATCTGACTTAAAGCATATTGGAGATCAAAGGAAGCAAGATGCTATGAGGAATTTGAGTTACGCATGGGAAGATGGTGTTGGATATGTATTAAGAAAACCCGGTCGTGTAGATATTCCCGGGCCACTCAATGAAATATTAGACCAACTTGAAATTCAACTTGATGGCATTATCGCAAAGGGAGAACAACCACTACCTGATATTGAAATAACTCCAGAGATAGCTGCTGGATTCTTAGAGCAAGCTAAAATAGAAATGGATCCCTACTATCAACGTATAACAGATGATGCTATTACAGATCTTAAAACTAATTTTTCTCGTAATCTAAAACTACAAGAACAACAAGAAGCAGATTATACTAGAGGAGTAGAAGATACGTATGATGAAATCGCTGCAGGATCTGCTGAACGTGGATTAACATTTTCTGGTAGACGACAAGAATCAGAACGTAAATTAGCAGAACAAGCAAATCGTGACGTAGGTCGATCACGAGATTCTTTACGATTTGGTATGGGTGAATCTGTATTAGCAGGTGAAAGATTCTTAGGAAGTGAAGCACTTGGACAAGGACTTGGTGCATCACAAGGATTAGCACGCCCAACATTTATAGCTGGTCAAAGAGAAGCAGAGTTTGGTGAAGAACAACCACTATATTCACTATCTGATGGTATTGAAGGAAGCTTAGAGCGTAGTAAGTTAGTGTCAGAAAAACAAAGAGCTAGCGAACTTGAAACTGCCTATAGAGCAAAAAGGTCTTTACTTTTACAATAAAATTAACTATAATAAACATATGATTAATACAAAACTCGCTACCCTCATTAATCCTACGACTGGTCAAAAGGAGGTTGTATTATCAGGGTCAAGACAAGCATCACAATTATTTGGTGAGGGGTTTTTCCTTATGGGCGCGAATGAACGTGCTATAGGATACGAAGGAGCACCACCAACTACTCCAATAGCTGCTCGTCCAGAGTCCCAACAATCAAGATCAACCTCACAATTATTTGGAGGACTTACTCCTCCACCACCTGTACCTGAAGCTCCATCACAAGAGGGCTTTGGTCAATTTAATACTGCATTAATGGACGTACTTAAAACGTATCAAGGATTAAATCCAGCAAGTCTTCAGACTAGAAAGAATGCATTACTAAAAGCACAGTTTGATCGAGTTAGTGAAATTACTCCAGAAGAATTACGATCATTATCTCCACAAGAACAATCAGCATTAAGAAGCGCTGATGCATCAGCAATTACTCCAGAGATTGAAGGTATTAATGAACAGATCACAAGTTATCAAGGACAGATTCAAAACTTTGGTAATGTACTATCAATGGCATCTACTGTTGGTGAGAATATGAGAAGTCAAGAGATACAAGAATTTCAATTAAAGTCAGATGTTGAATCACGTAACTATCAACGACAACAAGACTTCCAAGTTGGAATACAGAACCAAGTCTTTAATATGTTCTCTACCTTTGGCCCAATGGCTTTAGAAGGAACATCACCTGAACAAATTGCTCAACTTGAACAAGTAGCTGGTATGCCTACTGGATTGATTAGTAACGGTATGGCCGCATTACAACGTGCTGAAGAGAAAGCTGCTAATAACGCTGAGATGGAAGTATTACGCCAACTAGCATTTAGCCCAGAAGCATTAGAGTCAGGACAAGCACCTGAGTTATTCTTAAAGGCATTCCCAGAACTAAAATCAACATGGGAGGCTATGAGTCGTGTTGCACGTGAAAGATACGATCAAGAACGTGGTCTAAAAGCAGCACAAACAGCATCAGCTAATAGAGCGAATCAACCATCGGGTGATTATGAAGATGAATTTACATTTAGTACATCTAATATCAATACATTACTAGGTGCAGGGTTTTTACAAACTGATATACAAAACTTTGAAACAAATATTCAAAATGGTAATACAGTTGATGATATTGTTGGTGCAACAGATCTTTCAGATCAACAGAAGAACGCATTGTATAGTACATTCGGTAGAGACTTAACCGAAGAAGCAGATACTGAAACAGAAAATAGACAGTTCCTGAGTGCAGATTACTTTGTAAATACATATGGTGAGACACTTAAAAAAGCAGCACAAGACGCTGGATATATGAAGGGTGGCTTCTTAGGCATAGGAGATAAAGTAGATGTAACGAAGTATGCTGAAGAAACCTATATGGCAAGAGTTAGGGAAATGCGTAATGCTGGGTATAAAGATCGTGAGATTCTAAAAGAATTACAATCATAATATGTCCTTAATACCGCTTTTACCAAAGAAGAAGTCAAACACTTCTGTAGGTAGCGGTCAAGGTTCGTCTGGTAACCTTATACCGCTTCTTACAAAAAATACTAAGAAGAAAACTCAAGTTAGTCCACTTGAGAACATTTTACGTTTCAATCCCCAACAACGAATAGGGAAGCAGTTTTTTGGTAGAGAGCCAATAAAAACCTTTACACCAAGACCGAGCAGACTGGAGTTCAATGTTGATGCACCACGTTCCAAACCAATGACTATTAATGAGAGATTGAACCTTGGTTTAGGCCCAGTTAATGCGCAGGTTGGAGACATAGGACAACGCATACAAAAGAATGTTGTGCTAGGCCGACCATCTACAGTCGGTATTCTTCCTGATTCAGGGCAACGTAGATTTACGAAAGTAGAAGATAAGCGCAAACGTAAAGAGCAAGAGGACATGTCTGCTATTGAAGTATTTACTGAGAGTTTACGAGGTGGTACGCTTGCAGCAGGATCAGCACTTGGATCAACAGCAGGTGTGCTTACAAAGAAAATTTATAAGGAGATAGGACAGAAGTTGCTTGATACAGCAAATAGCGACCAGAAACTATCTACAGTAGTTAAGGGTATTGATATTCATGATGGTCAAACATTTATGAATAAGATACGAGACCCAAAATGGACAGCACGCGGACTTGGACAAAATCTACCTAATCTCGCAGCTAGTTATGGGATAGGTCTAGCAACACTTCCTGTTGGTGGCCCGTTTGTTGCTGGTGCTGTTGCGTTTGGAACTTCTGCTTCGCTTGAGGGTGGTTTTGCATATCAAGACGCAAAAGCATTTGGTGCAGATGATGAAACCGCAGAGAAGGTAATGTTAATGGTTGGTATTGCTAATGGTTTAATTGATACAATCCCTATTGGGAAAGCCTTAACAAGAAGTCCTATTGGTAAGAAAATGAAACGCAGTATTCTTAAAGAAGTAACACAGCGTATTCTAAAACAAGGCGCACTTGAGAGTGGTACAGAAAGTTTGCAGGAGATTGTCGCTAATGTTGTGGCACAAGTGTATGACGAGAATAGAGATGTACTTGCTGGTGTTGGTGAAGCAGCATTCTTCGGATTCTTACTTGGTGGCCCAGCAGGGCTTACAACTGATACTGTTAGAAGTGAACAGGCTAAAGACTTTGTGAAGTCACAGACATCAGAGAACCGTGCAGGGTTTGCAAAGATTCCTTTTGTAAAAGATGAGAACACATCAAAAAGTCTAATGATAAAGAATGAAGTATCAAATCAAAAGATAAGACTCATACCACGATTTATAGAAGCACAGAAGTTTAAGACAGCTGAGGAGTTTATTAATGCACAAGAAGTTTTATATCACGGGGGTTCTAAAATAGATTCAGTTAAATTAGGTAAATCAAACTTTGGCAAAACATTTTATCTAACAGATGATGCTACTTATGCCAAATCATTTGGTGGAAATAAGTCAGTAGTAAATGAAATGGTATTAGATAAATCTGCTAACCTAGCTGATATGAGAAAACCAAGTGCTGAACTTGTATCTAAAATTGAAGAAATTGTTAATGCAAAGTTAGCTAAAAATGTTCCTTACGGAGAAAAGAATTTTAGTTTTCATCCATTTTCTACAGAGCAAGTATTAAAAGGAATAAAAGGTGGTAAAGCACATTTCGCTGAATTATCAGAAATTAAAACTATCTTAAAAAAGTTAGGATATGATGGACAAATAACAGCAGAAGTTCCTTTTGCTAAAAATATAGGAGTATGGAATAAAGACTTAATTAAAACAAAATCCCAACTAACAGATATATATAATAAAGCAAAGATTCCTGAGAAGATAGCAGGTGAAAGTGTTCCTGAGAATATGATTGAACCTGCTGCTCCAGAGACTAAGACTCCTAGTAAAGCAGAAGCTCCAAAGGCTGGGACTACCATTACTAGTGAACCACAGAAAGGTGTTGAGTACACACCAGTAGAGACAAAGGCTACAGCTAGAGATCAATATAATAAAGCAAATGAAAAAACTAATCGCGTTGATCTCAACGAAGGGCAAATCAAAGCAACAGTTAAAGAAAGAGGTGTGGGAGGCCTATCAAAGAAAGCAAATGAAAAAACTAAAGGCAAGTTCTTAAAAATACTACAAAAAGATATTACAGCAAAGATCTCTAAGAAAATACCTTTACTGAAGCAAACAAACAAGACTAAAGACATTGAGAAAATCAAGCGTAGTCTTATTGATTTTATACAAAAGAACTTAAAGCGTAGTGACGCAGGGCGCAAAGAAATCTTAGTAAAAGTAAAGAACGCAAAGACTATAAGGGATTTACAGCAATACCAAGAGCGTATTTTAGATATAACAGAGAAGTCAGAACGATCAAGCTTACGCAAAGATATTGTACAAGAGATAAGGAAAACCAAAACTAGAAGTCAATCAGGTAAACCAAGGGGGAAATACACCGCTGATGTTCAGAAAGTATTTGATACAGTACGAGATGTGATAAAACTTAAAAATGTAGCGAAAGAAGCCCGGCTGGAAGCAAATCTCAAACAATACGAGAACGAGAAGTCCGTACCACCAGAGGTAGCACTAGAGAATAGAATACTCTCCATGACTTCTAAGGACTCCGCTTCATTACAAGAACTCTTAGGTGAGATTAGAAAGATGAGACTGTCAGGTCAGATGACTGCTGAATTGCGCAAACTTAATACGCAAGCAGAAATAGACCGCAGAAGGAATCTCGTTGTTGATAAGGTCACTGGCAATAAAGGTATATCACCAGATCGTGCTATCGCAGCAGAGTCAAAACTTACAAGAAAAGAACGAGCGAAACAACTATTCAAGTCTTTAGGAAAAAGCTGGGTCTTAGATTGGCAGGGGATTCTGACAGCACTTTCTTTTAATAGTAAAGTTGGGGACACAGCTCTCAACCGAGTCTTTAGTGTTTTGAATCAAGAAAACACATATAAAGAATCACAGGCGAAATATGTTAAGAAGTTGAGTACAATAATTTCTAAATCGTATGGCATTGAGAATAACAAAACAGCTATCCAGAAACAGATTATTGAAAACAATGAAGAAGTATACTTAGGAACATATAGGTGGGCTGATGGAAAGACACGCGATCTTGTTATGACAAAAGATGAAATGATAAAACGGTACATGGAATTTCAAGACCCGACGCTTTTTTCAAGTTTTACAGAAGCTAATAAATATACAGAAGAAATTATGTCCACAATCGAAGATAATCTCACAAACAAAGATAAGACATTCGCAGATAAGCAAATGGAGTTGTATCTGGAACAGTACCATAAGATCAATAAAGTATATCGAATAATCAATGGTGTTGATTTACCATTCAACAAGTTCTATTCACCGATTCAAAGAGTTGGATTTAGAGTTGATACCTCAAAAGGTTTCGGTGAGTTCATACAAGAAGCAACATATCGCAGAGCTGTAACAAACAAGAGTCTCAAGAGTCGTGTAAATAATATCCTACCTATTGCAAAGCAAGGTAGTTTAGAAGCACTTGATAGACACATTACAGAAACAAACTACTACATTGCATGGGTAGACAAGATACGAGAAATGGATAGCGTCTTTTCAGATAGTAAGGTGCGTGAAGCAATCAAGCAGGAGTTTGGCAAGCCGATGTTAGAAACTATTGGAAATGTTATCAACGATTTATCAACGAACGGCAACAGAACAGCGCGAACATTTAATGCTATCGATTGGCTTCGTAAGAAGTTCACTGTTGGTGCATTGATGATAAAACCAGCTATTGCTATTAAACAGTTAGTCTCAACACTTGCATATATGGAGAAGTTATCTCCAAAAGAATTTACCGTTGGTGTTGCAGACTTCTTAAAGAACCCAATTAAGAATACACGAATCCTGTTAGACGAAAGTACGTTCATACAAGAACGTGGATCAAACCTTGAACGTGATATAAAAGCAGCAGTTGAATCTGATGTATACAAAAAGTATTCCAAGAGTCAGAACTTCTTTAATACCATGATGTTGAATGTACGTCTTGGTGATAAGAGTGCAATCCTTATGGGTGCATGGGCTATGCGTAAGTCATTACTCAAAGAAGGGAAAGCACTTGATGAGGTTATCGGTACTTATGAGGAGTTCAGTCAAGGGACACAACAGTCTTCTGATATTTCACGTTTATCACAGGCACAACGTGGAAGCAGTCTTGAAAAACTATTCACAATGTTCAAATCCTCACAGCGTTCATATTTTCAGAAGGAACTCAATGCAGTCCGCAGTCTATTTCAAGATGGTGGTGCATCTAAAAAGAACCTTACAAGAGTTGCAAAGACATTATTTATCTATCATGTATTATTGCCTGTAACATTCCAGTTCATCGCAAACTTAGGTGGTTTCAGTGACAAGGACAAGAAAGAATACTTACGTGCTGGTTTACTAGGATCAATCAATGGCATATTTATCTTTGGTGATATTGCTGATAGTATTTTAAGAGGTGCGCTTGGTATGCAAGTCTGGGATTTAGAGATACCAGTTGCTACTATTGCAAAAGACGTAAACAAGATAATGCGTAACCTCAGAGCAGATGACATTACAACAGAGGATTATATGCAAGCAGTTGATGGTCTTGCTGGTGTCGGTGGTTCTATTGGATTACCAACACAACAAGCATTACAAATCTCTAAGGGCATAGCTGACTTACTAGAAGGAAACGCACGAAATGGTATTGGACAGATACTCGGTTGGAGTGAATATGCTTTAAGTGGTGCAAGTGATAAGAAGAAAGAAAGTACGTCTGGATTACCAACTTTACCAAAATTACCATCAATAGGTGGCGAAGGTATTTCATTACCGAAACTACCAAAACTATAAAACCGTTCTTTTAACAATTTAGAAAAGGAGTCCATTGTGACTAACGAAGAGAAGCTTCAAGTATTGCAACGTCTCCGTGACGTAGCAAAGGCGGTTTCTGTGGCTGGTAAAATACCAACAGAATACTTCTCACCAATCGTCATCTCTATTATTTGTGAGATGGAACTATATCCAATAGCTTGGATTGAATCCCTCGAGAAAGAGATTAAGGAGATTGAAGATGGCTAACATGCGATTTTGCCTAGACTTTGTATGCCAAGCATGCAGACAAAAGGCGGAGTTACGCATACGAGTTATCACTCATTGTCGAGCGTTCTTCAAATGTAGCTTTGCATGTTCTGAATGCGGGTGGCACAAGACAGACTGGGTTACGGCTCAGAAATACAAACAATACTTCGCATCCCGAATAGTCGGGAAGAAATGGTAGGCATACATGCGATGTAGCAAGTGTAATAAGAAATTAAAAAAAGGTGGAAAACGTGCTAATTCCCCAAGTCGGCACCACGTCCACCCTGTACGTTGGTTCGGTAAGGGAAAGAAAAACAGAATAAAAGTTCTATTTTGTAACGAATGTCATAGAGAGTTAGAAACGATTATTCGTCGTTTCGAAGAAAGGATCATCGCAATAATGATGAAACAAAAAAGGCTCCTAAAAAGACCATCAAAACAAAAACAGATTCGGATCTTTAGATCAATGAAGCAGATTTATCTGCAAATGGTTAACGATTATGTTAATTAAACTGGGTGGGGTCAAGAAAAAAACGGTATACAAAGTATACTGGACCGACCCCACCTCTCATATAGATTCAGAAATTGGCAGTATGACTGAACGATGGAACGTAGGTTATATCGTCAAAAAGAAAAACGAAATACACATCGTTAGTGCTGGGTTTTCTGATAAAACAGAAAAAGATAAAGACTTTACAGTTATTCATAAAAGCTTAATAACTAAAATAGAGGGGTTATGATAAATAGAAAAGAGTGGGAACTAGCTGTAATAGCAAATGATATTCATTTTCCATACCACGACCAAAAAGCTGTTGATTTATTCTTAATGTTTATCAAGAAAGAGAAGCCTGATGTAGTATTTTTAGATGGAGATTTAATTGATTGCTGGGCGTTATCTAAGTTTCCTAAACCACCTGACAATAATCAAGGAAGACAACTAGCAAGAGAAATAGAGATGCTGAATGAGTTTCTCGCTACAGTACGTAAGCTTGTCCCTAAGGCGAGAATAATCTATATCTTTGGAAACCACGAACATCGCTTCAAAACATACCTAATCAACGCTGAAGGGCTGTACGGGCTTAATGGAACCAAACTAGAGGATCAGATTGACCAAAGTTTAGATATAGAGATAGTTTACTCAGGATTAAAGGAATCATATACAAAGTATGGAGCCTTGTATATTGGACACTGGAATAAGGCTTCTAAACACTCTACAGCTTCAGTTAAAAGTATTGTAGAAGACAAAGCTATCTGCGCAATACAGGGTCACTGCCATAGAATGGGTAGTTACTACAAGACTATCTATGGTGGTGGTACCCTTGTAGGGTATGAGAATGGATGCTTGTGTGACTTAAACCCTGACTGGACAGGCGATCCTAACTGGCAACATTGCTTTAGTGTTGTATATAAGAAAAAAAACAAAGACAGATTTCATCTTTATCAGATCCCTATTGTAGATTATCAATTTTTCTACGGTGGTAAACTTTATAAAATATAATTATGTCAAATAGATTTTGCTTAGATGAGAGAGTTATAACAGCGGGATTCAAAGACCGGAATTACTATGCTTATTGGGGTAGACATCATTACGGTACAGATTATGTAGCGTCATTTGTAAACTTATATGCTCCAACGGGCGGTAGAATAAAAATTATTAGCACTGGTATAACCGGTGGATTACGTATAGAATTTTTAGATGATCTAGGATACTTACATAGATTCCTACATCTCGATAAGGTTCTAGTACGTAGTGGCCAGCGAATAAATGCTGGTCAACAAATAGCTGTCACTGGAAACAGTGGTAGTATGAGAAACTCACGTGGTGTGATAATAAAATATCGACCACATCTTCACACGGATATAGAAGATTCAAAAGGAAATTGGATAGATCCGGAGTGGTATTACAATTATATAATTAACGGTGGACTTATGCAGTTTGACAAAGCAATGAATTACAACAAGGCAATTTACAAATTCTTTTGTGATTTACCGGGTAGCAAAGAACCAACAGTATTAAAAGTATCAGCAAAATACGCTACACTAGGTGTACGTAGATCAAAGAGATGCTTACTTAGAAAATTTGATGACAATACAGTTAAAGTTCGTATTGGTGTTAGTCTTGGTGAGTTTATTGAAAGTGGCGCTGGTTTCCCAGTACCAATGAATTTACGAGATATAGAGGGATTACCAAAGTTCTAATCTACTTGATCTAAAAACTTTCTAAGCAAGTCCCAATTGTAATCATAATAATTTATCTTTTCTTCCTTCGATAACTCTACTCATTTCACCATTATAATATATTTCAAATGGGTACCTATCTTGATATTCTTTTGTTTTTAGTGTCTTCCATTCAATATAAAGTACATTTCTTAGTCTTTGACTAGGTGTTTTTTTACTTGATTCATCTGTAGCAGGTAGCTTAGGTAGATCAACAAGATCTTCTGGTTTAATGTCCCCATGTTTTTCTTCTATAAAACAAAAGTATCCAAACTTTTCATAGTTAGACATGATTTTTGCAACCTCTTCATCAGATAATGCTTCGTTTGTGTCTACCTGTAAACGTAAAGAACGATGCGACATTGTTTGAACTTTTGAGATTGTTGCTGGTGTCGTTAGTAGTTTGCTCATATTACTTTTTTAATGAGTCATTAATAAAGTTCCTTAACACATACTCTAGTTTTGCAATATGCTTCTTAGCCTCTACGTCAGACACTTGTCCAACCATGCCAAGTTCTGCTGTTGTTTCTGCCCAATATTCTTCAAATGTTTTCATATATTTATTCTAATAGTTTAATTACCTTCTTACAGGCTTGTACGAGGGTCTTTAACGCCCATGTAAGCTCTTTTCCTCCGTTGTCTGGGGTCTTAGGCTCTTGTGCGCGTTTATATAACTCAATCCAGTCATCTGATGACATACAGATAATCCATGTATCTTCAGGCATCCCATCAAAATGAACAACTACATAAGGCTTAGTGTGCGTCATCATTGCGTCTCGCTCTGATTGCTCCATTGCTTTTTTTAGATTTAGAGCTTTAACAGTCTTTACTTCAAGGTTAAGCCCTAGTGAATTATGCACATCTGACTTCGCAAGTCCAGAACCAGACCCAGAATTGCGTTTTGCATTATCAATCCCTTTTAACGCTAGCCATTTAGCAAATCTATTTTCGCCAGCATTACCTTTTTTCTTAGCATTTATCATTTGATTGTTCTATTATTTTATTTATAAAATCATAGCTGTGTTAATTGGGACTATTCCAGAGCGAGGGCGTGATGAGGGCTTTGTTCTCTTATAGAGTGAGGCATATATTAGTGTAGTTTTAATCTCTACTATATGTTTATACATCTTACTGTGTAGGTATTAACAGGCACTAAGTAGGCATTTTACTTCGGCTGTATCCACCGAAGACAGATTGGTTACTGCACTTAGTTTATGTAACTATTCCGTCGCGTCGGACGCGAATCGGGCATAGCGAGACCGGCTTTTAACCCTGCCAGTCAGACTTATGTTCTCTAGGGTAACAAAAAACGCAGGTGTACGAGAACCCGCGTTTCTTATATGAAAATGGTCTCGTACTTGTATGTACATAATAAACCATTCCCAATAATACGTCAAGTTTTATTCTCCTCATCTCCTTCTATCATATTCCCTAACTAATTTTAAGTTATTTTTTCTAAATAATTTAACTCTTTCGCTACGACATTCCTTACATATTGTAGACTTACCGTCCTTTTTCTTACTTCTATCATTACAAAAATGATCAAGTTCTAATTCCTTTTCACACGCATTACATATTTTTGACTTCATTGAATAGCTGTTCGTGGTTTCATACGTTCTTATTAAAATAAGTGTTACCTAATCGTCTTGATACCTCAAGCCTACATTCATTTGAGCAAGTATTCCTAATAGTGAATCCCCTTTGTTTATAAGAGAACTGTTTATGGCAAACTTTACATGTATTAGTTTTTTCTTTCATATCTCTTAGGTTAATCTACTACAATACCAAGTGCTTTTAAGAAGTTGTCTAAATCTTTCTTTCTGATTTTAGTATCTCCACCTTTACCGTAGAACTTTGCGTTCATTAAGTCAGCTCCACTCAGGTTAGCTCCAATCAGGTCAGCTCCATGCAGGTTAGCTTCACACAGGTCAGCTCCACTCAGGTTAGCTCCACTCAAATCAGCTCCATGCAGGTTAGCTCCATACAAATTAGCTCCATTCAAATTAGCTCCACACAAATTAGCTCCATTCAAATTAGCTCCACGCAGATTAACTCCATACAAATTAGCTCCATTCAAATTAGCTCCACGCAGATTAGCTCCATGCAGGTTAGCTCCACGTAGGTAAGCTTCACTCAAATCAGCTCCACTCAGGTTAGCTTCACGCAGGTCAGCTTCACTGTCCACCGCCTCAACAACTGCTTCTTTTATAGTCTCCTTATCAGAACTATAAAGTACACCACCACTCTTATTTAGAATCTCTGTTTTCTTTTTTGGTTTGTCTTCTTTCAATTGGTCTTTGATGAGTTCAAATGTCTCATCTGATACTTTGATTGTTCTCATGCTTATTTATGTTATTTAATTAGATTGTTCTAGTCGACTTATAACTGCTTCTACGACATTTGATACAATGCCATTTCCTAGAGTCTTGTATCGCTGCGTATCACTTAGTCCCTCTGTCCAACCATCAGGGTAAGCCATCAAGCGTTCACATTCGAGAGGTGTTAGTCTGCGGATTCTTGATTCTTCTGGAATAAATGGTTGTCTGTTTCCTCCTTGTGCTGTGTTAAGTGTTGGACTTACTCCATCTGTTCCGTAGATTCTGTCGTTGGAGTGCTTTGGTTTGTTAAGCTGTCTAATATAGGTTTCGTTAGAGTGTCCATTTGAATAGTTTGTCCTGAGTGTGTTGCTATTAGACTTTGTGTCTGCTTGTCCGATAGGAAATACTTTTCGTCTGGGTTCTCCTCCAAGATGTCGCTTAGCGAACTCGTATTGTTCGTACCTTGTGGAAAGTTGAACGCCATCATTTTTATTTTTGGATTGCATAATAGTTTTAGTTTAAGTTTATCTATTGAATTTGCCATACTGATTGTTTCCTGTTGCGAACTTTCTAGCGTGTTCTGATTTTTTGTAAAGTTCTAGGTTAATAATATCGTTGTTTGTTTTGTCATGGTCTATGTGATGTATGTCGTGGCTTGGTGGTATTTTACCATTGTGGTGTTCCCAAACATCTCGGTGCATCAGAGTTCTATCCCCATCGGTTCTCCCATAGTATCCATGGTTTTTTAAGGTGTACTTATTTCCGTTAAATACTAAAAAAGGTAGTGGCTTTTTCTTTCTTGGTTTATAACCACGCCGAGAAAGTCCATTGTGGACAGTTTGTCTAGCCACGCCAAACATTCTACCAACTTCTGCCAAGGAAAAACCCTTTTTATATACCTCGTGCATTTCTTTATATTGTTCATTTTTCATGTATTAAGTGTATCAAAACACTTGACACTCGTCAAGTAAATCTAAACGCACTCCTATAATAAAAACCCTCATACGGTTCTGCGGAACACCAAAGTTCTTTGCATTAAGTACTTCAAAATCTATTGCGTAACCGCATCCGCAAAGTTCTTCACATATTCGTTCCATGCTTTTACCTCCATCGTGGGAGAGAAGTCCCTTAACATTTTCTGCGAGAAAGTATTTAGGTTGTTTTGCTCTAAGTATGCGAGAATATTGAAACCACATATTTCCACGCTCATCTTCAAATCCGCCTCTTTTTCCTGCAATACTCCAACTTTGACAGGGCACTCCACCGACAAGTAAATCAAAGTCTGGGAGTTCTTTAGCATTGATTGTTGTGATGTCTCCAAAATTGGTATGTGTTGGGAAATGTTTTTCATATATTTTAGTTGCATATTTATTTATCTCACTAAATCCTACGCAAATGGGGACATTCCCCATATCTTCCTCTTGCATTGTTGCAGTTGTAGCACAGAATTTCGTATTTTGATTTATTATTTTCTTTGAGTGCGAGTTGATACATATATCCTGTTCCGTATTTTTTTCTGTCTTTATATCCATCTTGTCGTTTATGTTCAAGTGTGAGAAATTTTTCTTCTGACTCTCCACAACAGGCACATTTTCTTCCGTACATATCAAGGATTCTTTTTCTCCTTTTTTCGTTTTGTTCTCTTGTAATCTGTTTATATTTTTCTGGGTTTCTTTTTTTCCACCTTGAAACTGCCCCTTTATATTTTTCTGGGTTTCTTTTATATCTATCATTAGCTTCTTTTCTGGAACATTCTTTACATCTCCTTGTGTTTGTTCCTGAATTATAGAACTCTGATATATCTTTTGTTTTTTTACATTTTGGGCATTGTTTTTGCATATATCTATATTATCACAATTATTATTACTTTGCAAGTTAATCAACTCATATGCTTTTTGTATTCCTAATTCAAATCCACCTATGCCTGTAAATGTTGATAAGTATTTCATATATTATTTAATAAATTCTTAATGTTATGCGTAAATGGTGGAGCATCAGGAATTTCAACTGCTTCTTCTTGTTTAGTCATAGTTCTTTTTTAACTCTATTTTGTATCCAGAGCTTTCGCCTTCAATCCAGTCTTTTATTTGTTCGGGTATATCTTTTGCAAACCCGCTAAATGTTTTCTTCATAGTAGTTTATTTAAGAGAGTCAGTTAAAGTTTCTCCGTACAATCTAAACATATCCTCGATAATGAGTATTCATCTTCTTCGCCTAATTTGCCACATCCTAAACATCTTTCGTAGTTAATAAATTCTTCCTTCTGCTTATCTAGTTGTTGTTCAGATAGTGCATGATATGTTTTATGACATTTAGGGCATAACCATATAACGAAAAGGGGTTTACTATAGTCCTGATGATGCCCATGCACTTTCTCATTGCCACAAAATAAGCATGGTTCTCGTTTCAACTCACCAGACTTTACTGCCTTTTGCACCATAAGTCTAGCTTTGTCTTTTTCTGGGTAATCTTCTTTATTCTTTTTCATTCTATTGTATATTTTCTGTCTATTGTTCTTATAATAATCTTTTATTTGGGATTCTCTTTTATCCTTATTCTTCTTGTAGTAATTTCTATCGTAATCCTGCCGTTCCTTGTATTGTCTGTCTAACCAGCTTTTTTCCTTTTTCTTCCCCTTATTAGCACCACCATATATACTATTTCTTTGTTCTGTGGTTAAGGTTTCGTGATGCTTTTTAATCCCAATGCTTATCCTTTCCCTAACTTCAGCACTTCTCATGATTTCTCCTTCTCCCAATCAGGGTTTTGTTCATCGTCACACACTTCACAATATATCTCCTCATGTACTCCGTGAATACATAGTGGACAACCCTCTCTGCGACAATTACTTGTACATTTGTGTCCGTTATTCTGGGCTTCATAACACTCCTTGCTACAATAGTTGTCTTCATAGCTTGCGACTAAGTCGGGTATAGTTGTATTACATTCTTTACATTTCTTTTGTTCTTCTTGTTTAGTCATAGGGTTCAAATAATTTTTTAGCTTTAAGATATTGTTTGTAGCAACTCCAGTATCCTTTCTTCTTCATTCTATGATAGCGATCAAGTGGAGAGTTTATTTTATTGACTTGTTTTCTTTCGCCACATGCAGGGCAGGTTGTCATCATAGCTTTGCTAACACAAAGTCTTCTGAATAATCTAAGCGATCTGTTTGCCAGCGGGGACATAAGTTGCCAATGTGCACCATCTCTGGGTTTGGATTATCGTTTGGAATTTTCTCACCATTGAATATCCAGATCTGTTTTTCTATTGATAGATTCCCTCTTAGAAACTGCTCACCATCATATGTAACTTTCCACCAACCACCTTTGTCTGTACGTTCTATAAGCCACCAGTATCCTAGTTTTTGGAAGTCTGTAATTTTATTATGATTCCCTACAAATACTTCTTTAGGATTAAATGGCGTTCTTCTGTTACCACCAACAGATTTATATAGTTCTATTAGCTCCTCCGCCAAACGTCTATCCATTGTCTTACAGTATGCACGCATTAATCTATTACAATGTGGACAGTTTTCATCACCTGTTTTTAACATTTTTACATCTAGTGTATTGCTGTTAAATATATTACCTTGTACCATATAATTCTTGTTATGCGGATGGGATTTTACTCTTTCCGCTTTTTTTTAGTCCCCATTGATATTCATCGAAGTTTGTGTATTGGATATACATCTTTCCTTCTACCTCATATCTATCTATGAGTCCAACATCATTCATTTCTTGTAATGCTTTTTCAAATTCTTCTACCGTTTTATCTGATCCCGGCATTACTTGAAGTTTAATCCCTTGAGAATTACCATCCGTCCTACCCCAATCATCAAGATGTGGGATTATCCATGTGTACAGTAAGCGTGCAAAGTCTGATGATAATTCATTTACTTTTGTAGAATAGCTTATAGATTTTGATAACATTCTTCTTGAGGCCATATTTATAAATCAATTTCCATTTCCATATAATTGAGTCCGTCTGACTGTTCTTCGATAAATTCTTTTCTCAATTCTGCTTTTGTTTTGAATCTATTTCTCCAATCCCCGTGCCTTTTGTCTCCTTCTTCCATGCGTATAATTGCTAGACTATGTATAACTTCCCACGGAATACTTTTGATATATTCAATATAGTCTTCTTGCGTTATCTTTCTCAGTCCTTCGTTGTGTTTTTCAAGATAGGTACTCATTTTACATTTTCTATTATGAATTATTCTAGGTATAAACTTTACCGATTCGTTATAATTACACGTACACTTCATTAATATGGGATGTCTTCCACATTTATATCACTACCATCATCAGAAGAATCAACTGGTGTTGGGTCTGGATCAGTATCAGTAGTTGGCATTGGTTCAGCTGTTTCATGTTCAGCGAGTTCCGTTGATCTTTGTATCAATTCTTTAGAGAATACTGTATGTAGTACTGAATTAATATCTCTTAATATAGTAACAACTTCACTCATATCAACCTTCTGAGGTACAGCGCTTGCTCCTGCTACTGGTGCTGGTGCTGGTGCTGGTGCTGGTGCTTGTTCTTTAGGAAGCCATACAGCAGTTGTATATTGTCCTTGAACATACTCTTTAGTTTTTCTATCTTGTGACCACTTACATTCTTTATTCTTACAAGTGTAATCTGGTGACGTTGGGGATTTTTTGTTATTGGTGTTATCCCACATTAAGCCTTTACATACTGGGCAGTCCATAATTATTTTCTTATTACTTAATTAGATTTTTTTTGTGCAAAATTAACCCACTTACGAACTGGGAGCGCTGAGTAGAATGTGTCGCGATCAAATTCATAATTTTTATCAAAATTCATAATTTCAATATTATTCTCAATCATTTTATACTTATACGTCTTAGGATTCCATTCTGGTATTTCAAGTGTCTTAGGTAGGCGTACAATGATTCGTTTATCAATCTTTATTCCATACTTTTCGAATGTTGCGACATACCCGGCAAGTTGCAATGAGTATTCATCTGAGATGTGTGATGCAAATTTGTAATCAATAATCGCAGATGATCCGTCATTCATTATCGCCATAGCATCTAGTGTCCCAGCGTATTCACGTTCTGGGTCACATACACGCGCTTCTGATAGTAGCCATAGCTTTATATTCTTCTTTTCCCATTCAAGGAATTGTTTTAATGGACGTTCAAGCATTCCTTCTGGCATATCCGGAGCCTTCTCTCCACGCATTTGAGTTTTAATATACCGCTCAATCCAATCATGTCCAATTTTACCATCGAGCATAGCATCTTTTGATTTTCTGAACGCTGCACCCTTTGCTTCCTTGAGTATAGCGACATACTGTTTGATTGTTTTACATGCTTTAATCTTTTTAAGCATTGTCTCTGCAATCTCTACGTCTTCTGGGAAGTCTGAGAACCCTAGAAACTTTACAGATTCTTTAGCACCCCACGCTGCAAGCCATTCTTTCGGTACAAGACTCGTTACAGATGTAACGCCAGCTAATAGTTTCCCATCTGATACCCGGGTATACGTGTGTTTACCTTCATCAAAAAGCACCTTACCCATCATATCGAGTACCGCATTTTGAATGTTCTGCTTCAATACTATAATTGGCATGTACTGCTCAATTTCAGCAAGTTTTTTTAGGTCAATTTTCATATATATCTTTATTAATCATTTTCTAAATTATATTGTACTTCGCCTCGTAACTTTTCATCTAAAAGTTTTTGACGACTATGATGGTTTGCTAATATCTTTCTACACTTATAGCATATCTCTACTTCGAGATCTTCTGGAAATAAATCTGGATCAAATCGTACTAAGTTTCTTGATGCGCAATTCGTACATATAAATGACCACTCTTTTTTATCTTCCATTATAATTCTTTTATCTTTAGATGTTTAAGTCCAAATTCATTTAAGCAATAATCGTATAGTTCTTCTCCTCCATCTCCTAGCCAAATATCTACTCTATTAGAATACGTTGTACTTGTTACTGTGTCCACTCTACGTTTTCCTATGCCTTCGATTTCTAACCATGTACCTTGAGGGAATTGATATGTAGCTACTGATACCTCATCTTCCCTGCCATTAGCTCCATGTGATTCATAGCCTGTGTAACATGATACTTCGTATGTATCCCCATTTATATTAGCTTGAGGCACTTCAGATTGCTCTGTATGGGTTTTAATTACAGGTTGTGTGGAATAGGATAGTTCATCTTGTAATTGACTGTATGAGACGAATGTTGCCATAGCACTTATTGCCATTATCATGATGATTGCGTAGTATTGTTCCTTTGTTTGTTTTGCCATTTGTTTTTGTTTAATTAATTAATAAATCTTTATTCTCGTGTACGTTTCCGATTTCATTTTTCTTCCAAGTTTTCTTGAAAGCTCTAACCTTTATTTGTCTCATATTAGTTTAGTTCAAATTCAAATTCTTAAAGCTGTTGCTCCCCACAAATATTATATTACCGGCTGGGATTATTCTGCACCTTTGCCCTTTGCGACAATTACTCTCACATACACCATATAAAAATTTTCCATCTCCAGCTTCAGCTGGTCTACAATAGTTTTTATATACCCTTACAACAACGTCACCTTTTTTTATATGTTTTCTTGCTATTAAATTTGGTGCTATTCTAAACATATTATTTACATTTAATTTCCCATAGATGCTCTCCCCAACTTCTAACCTCTGCTACGTCACATGCTAAGAGAGCGTCTTTGTAATGGTCTGATTGTGTTATTTCTGCCTCTACTATGCCGGTGTCTGTTACCTCTGGGACTATTGTTGTGTTTCTGTTTCTTAAAGCTGTTGCTCCCCACAAAATAATAAGGATTATGATGAGGAATAATAAGTAGTTGAGTAGCTTTTTCATTATAGTTTAATTAATTTCAGCTAATGTAATATGGGCGTACCCATCAAACGTATGTGAGTTGATAAGAGCATCAATAGACTTGAGGTCTGCCGTTAATACATCCATATACATATTGCCATCAATTGCATCTTGGACTGTCATTGTTGGATTTGATAACAGATCGTGTCTCTCGGATTTAAGAGATACTATTTCTGCTTTGTGGTAGTCAGCTTGCATTAAGTGTTTTGCTTTTGTCATATATCTAGTCTTTAATTTTATATATTTTAGCTATGATAATTCCCATGATACATGCAAAAACTATTACTCCTGTAAGATACTTTACTGTTAACATATAGATTTCATTCATATATTTCTAATTAATATTTATTTTTGACGCGAAGTATGTTTCCATTTCCTCTTCGCTTTTTGTCTTTGGCCACGAGATCGACTCCTCTCGTACCTCTAATTTACTTACTAAATCATTAAACCCTCGTAGTTCTCCATCTGAACATTGAATCATTACTTTCCCGAACTTCATTATTGCCCTTTGGTTTTCATAGTAGAATGTTTTTAACTTCGTCATCTCAAGATTTCCAGCAACAAATTCAGGAAGTTTCATTTTAACAGTATTCATTGTCCATTCTGAGTATCGTTCATTACATATATCCATGCATCCGACGATTTCCTTTATAGTACGTTCATTCATAAACATCGTTTTGATTGCTTGTTGTATTGGGAGATGTTCTGATCCCTGCAATTTTATTCCCTTGAGTTTTTCATACTTATCGATAACCCCGGCGTATGCCTCTTTGGGGAACTTTGTATTCTTTCTTGTATCCATAAAGATTTTTTTAATGCGTAGATTAACTGTACTAGCCGTTATCCCCTCTGAAACACCCTACTGCTTGTCGTGATATAACATGAAGTCATATCAATAGTTTGTTAGCTGAGTAGTACAATAGGTAATACAGTTGAGTCACGCATTAATTTGTAAATAAGATCTCTAGTGCTTTTCTAATAACCCCGGCGAATGACATATCATGTTTCTTCGCGTACCTCTTAACCTCTACAAAGGTTTTATTAGGCAACCATAGGTTGTAGCTTTTTTCCTTTAACTTCATTTGATAGGTGTTTAATTACATAAGTTCTATGCATTTTACAGAGATGCTTAAACTCTTTCTTGTTTTCTGGTTTGTATAATCCATCTAGTATGAGTGAGTCTATTCGTTGATTGATTGTTTTTGTAAATTCGTACTTTGTCATATTTTTGTTTTTATTGATCTAACATAAGGTAGTATACACCCTATAGTATATACCGTCAAGTGAGCTAACCTAAGGCAAAAGAAACACATTGAGATTAAATTAAAAAATTAATAGTTAATTTTAATGGCATAACCTACAATAGGTGTTGATAAGTCTGTTTTTTGGCTAACCTTCCATAAAGATTTTTTACATTGTTACATTCTTGTTACTTTTTTCTATTATGATATAATTACATGGTTTTATCATATACATTTAATCATGTATCTGGCATAATATACTGTCATTTTTAGTGATATAATTTACAATCGTTTTCTAGAAAGTTCTGGAAAGTTCATGAAAGTTCTGGTCTAACTTAACTTAACTTAACTTAACTTAACTAACTCTTGGGTTCGAAATAAATTCGAACCATGTTGATAACTCTAGAAATACAAGACCTTTGGTTACTTGCAAGTAAAAATCACCTGTGCTACAATACCCCCGTGATGGTTATTCGAGCAAAAATTAACTAACAATCATGGATTTCTTAAATGGCAAAAAAACATACATCGTAGCCGGAGCGGCCGCAATCACTTTGTTTTTAGGCTTCATCGACGTAATAACACCAGTGCTTACCGAGCAGATTCTAGTGCTTCTTGGATTTGGCGGACTAGTAGCGTTACGTCATGGCGTAACAAAATAATCACAATATTTCAGGCGGTTGCTGAACTCCCCCGGGAGCATCAGAACTGAAGGCGATAGGGCCATAGGCCACACAATCTCGACGTAAAAGTCTGGACAAAATGCAAATAATTCATCTATCGCCTAAAGTGTTGTGGTAATAACAAATTTTAATGAATGAAGATATTAATGAAATAGAAAAAAGTATATCAGAGTGTTGCAACGCTGATATTTCGGTAATTGAGGGTTATGGATATTGCCGTAAATGCGGTGCTAAACTAAAATAATTATGGAATTAGATCAAAAGTATTTAGAATCAATAGTAAAACCATTGTGTGAATATCCAGAGGATGTTAGTACCGAGCGCAAGGTTGATGAAATGGGAGTATTAATTTCATTACGAGTTAATGACGATGACGTACCATTCATTATAGGAAAACGCGGGTATGTAGCATCTGCTATCAGAAAAGTTTTAAGATTATACGGCGCAAAACATAAGAAGAATATAACACTCCGGGTACTACAACCAGATGGGTATGTAAAAGAAGAAAGAGATCCTGTTACATCATTTAGGCCGATATAGCCGAATGGTAAGGCACATCCTTTGTAAGGATAAGATTGTGGGTTCGATTCCTACTATCGGCTATTTATCCCTGTTCGTGTGAGCCGCAAGGCAGATCCCAGATCCCATAGCACATGAGCAGAGACAAACATGATAATACTCAAAACATAAATTTCAATGAATCAAATATATGAAAAATAACGGAATAGCAACAATAGACGCGCATTGCTTCAATTTCATGATGAGACATATTCGACGCGAAATATCTTACAGAGAAAGAGATGAAATTATTGTTGATATAGTAAACAGCATTTGTAAGTTAAAATATGTTTATAAATCTTATATAAAGAGTTAAATAAATAATATGCCAGATACATTTTACCAAGACAAAATTACAATCGAGGAAGCGAAGACTGAAAAGGCGTGGGGTAAATGTAAACACAACTTCCTCTTAAAGGTATTTATGAGATCGCAAATAGTACACCAACAGAAGAAGAAATAAAAGCACAATACTAATTATATGAGTAAAGAAGAACTAAAACACTCATTATGCTCCAACTGTCATCGCTTAAAGACTGTTTTATATGGAGATCATAATGGTAAGGTGTATATCCCTAATGACAAATTTACCTTTGCTAAATTTAAGGAGAAATATGGTAATAGTAAAACAATAATAAACTAATATTATGCCATTCAAAAGTGGTAAGGATTGGAACGGTAATGCCAATGGAAGACCTAAGAATCCCGCAATACATGAGCTTGAAGAAGCTATTAAAACAGTAGAGAAGAAGAAAAAGAAAACCTTACTTCAACATTTTGTTACCCGTGCATTCAAAGAAGACAAGGTATTAGTAGCCGTAATGAAGAAACGAGTACCTGATCTATCATCAGTTGACATGACAGTTGATGTAGACGGTGCAATACAAATCGTTATGGATGGTAAAAAGACAGATAAACCTAACAAAAAGAAATGAATTTCAATATATTAAAACGAATTTTCAAGAACTTATTAACTAACTTCAAACCAATGGACGAAGAAAGTACTCCAGTAGAAGCTCCTGAAGTAGAAGCTCCAACTGAGGAAGTAGCAGAAGCTCCTGTTGAGGAATCAACAGAAGAAGCTACTACTGAAGAAGCTCCAAAAGAAGACGACGAACCTTCTGGTTCAGACCCATCTTACGTTTCAGGCCCTGAAGATGCTCTTAGCGAAGAAGCAATAGCTCAAAATGCTAAAGAGAAAGAAGCAGGATCAGATCACACAGACGAAGAGAAGAAAGAAACTGAATAGAAATGAATGCAAAAAGTAAAGTTTTCAGAACTTGCTAAGTTTTTCCCAAAGCAACTCGAAGCGAGTAAAGCTGCTTCCTCCCATAAATTCACACTATATGGCGGAGCTATGGGAGGGGGAAAACTATTAAGACTTAATGAGGATATACCAACTCCCAATGGATGGATAAAAAATAAAGATATTATTGTTGGTGACTATGTATTAGGTGAAAATGGGAAACCCGTCATGGTTATGGGTGTTACTGAACCAACAGAGGATGAAGCATACGAATTGTTTTTCTCTGATGGAACATCAATGATTGCTGGACAAAGTCATCTATGGAAGACGATGACTATTCGAGAAAGAGGAATAGCATCTAGGCGAAATGATGTATATCGACTCAAAAGAAAACAAACAAGAGTAAAGCTAGGTACTGGTAAACGACCAGATCTTGCAATACTGAATACAAAACGTACCTTTAATTATTTAGAACCCTCGACTGGGACAATAAGAACCACGAAAGAAATAGCTGAAACCGTATTAGTTGATGGTAATAATAATCACTCTATAGAACAACCAGAGCCATTAGTATTGCTAGAGAAGAATCTACCGATTTCCCCTTATACACTTGGTGCTTGGCTCGGTGATGGAACCTCAATCAGTGGTGGTATAACTGGGATTGATAAAGAGATTTTTGAAAATATAGAGAGAGATGGGTTTACTGTCACTCATCATGCTAATATAAAATCACACAATATTACTGGTTTTATTGGATTGATTCGTAAATATGGATTGTATAGAAATAAGCATATACCGAGTGAATATTTAAGAGCTTCGCATAATCAGCGATTGGCACTTTTGCAAGGGGTTATGGATACAGATGGTTGGTGCGATAAAGACGGTGGTATAGGAATAACACTTAAAGATAAACGGTTATTTGAGAATGTAGTAGAATTGATTAGAACATTTGGCATCGTTGTTCATACTTCATTGGTGGAAAAGACGTGTTACAACAATGGTAAGATAGGAATGTATCATAATGCTAAGTTTATAACTACCATCCCAGTATTCCGTTTAAGCAGGAAAGTGTCTCGACAAAAACATAAGATTAATTCTAGAAATAACAGGCGATATATCGTCGATGTACAGTTAGTTGGTAAACAGAAGATGAGGTGTATACAGATTGCAAACCATGATGGAATGTATATTGCTGGCAAGCAGTTTATACCAACTCATAATAGCTATTGGATACGTTGGCATGTAGCTGAGTATCTATTAGAGAAAACAATTGAAACTGGATTAAAAGGAATTGTAGGAGGTATATTCTGCGAGGATTATCCAGCATTAAAAGATAGACACCTTTCAAAACTAACATTTGAGTTCCCGGAATGGTTGGGAGATTTCCACGCAGATCATAAACAGTACGGAAAAGCATTCATTGCCAAGCCACAATATGGTAGTTGGGTAATAGTATTTCGTAACCTAGATGATCCTAGTAAGTATAAATCAGCAGAATTTGCCATTATTGCAGTAGATGAGCTTACTATGAACTCAAAAGACAAGTTTGATTTCCTTAGAACGCGTCTCAGGTGGCCGGGTGTCACTGATGTACGCTTCATTGCAGGAACAAATCCCGGTGGAATAGGGCATGGTTGGGTTAAACAATTATGGATGGATCGAGTCTTTGAAGAGACAGAGAAGGAAGCAGATCAATTTATATTCGTTCAATCTAAAGCAGATGACAATCCCCTACTTAATAAGAGCTACTATGACTCATTAGATGGCTTACCAGAATCAATGCGTAGAGCATTCAAAGATGGTAATTGGGATGTATTTGAAGGACAAGCATTCACTGATTGGAACCAAAGTAAAGTAGTTGTAAAGCCTGAAGACATGCCGATCGAAGCTGAATATGAGAAGTTTATGTGCTTTGACTACGGTTTCACAGCTCCGGGTGCATTATACTGGTGTGCAATAGATTACGAAGGTAACATAATTGTATACAGAGAGATCTACAGCACTGGGAAGACTTACAAAGATTGGGCTGAAGACGCTAGAGACTACTCAGGATTCACAGAGACAGAAGACCCATCACGACGTGAAGCAATCAAATACATAGTAGTTGGAGTAGATTCATTCAAGAAGAACGAACAAACGCGCAAGAGTGGTGTCGAAGTAATGCGAACAATATTCCCCATACGCTATGAACAAGCATATACAAACAGACATCAAGGTAAGATTGAGTTCCATCAACGCTTAAAAGGCCCAACAATATTCTTCTGGAACACTTGTAAAGAAGCAATCAGAACAATACCAGAACTCATTACAGACAAGCATGACATTGAAGATGTTGATTGTGGAGAGGATCACGCCTATGACTCGATACGATACGGAATGATGAGCAGACGTATCAAGACTAAATCAGCTGCACCACTTGATCCAGTACAACAGAAGTTCGAAGAATGGAAGAGAAAGGATAGAGATTTTGCTAGTAAGACTAATAAACGTTTCCGCTCACTATAATGAAAGTTCACTTTAGAAGAAAATCTATTCAGATACTCATACCAGTAAAAGGTGGACAGCATGAGATGAAGACTGAAACATACCAGAAGTACAAAAGAGATTCAGAAGGATTCAAGGAACTCCAGAGATTAATACAAAAGATTAAGAATGAATTTGAATAGAGTAAAAATCGTATCGAGTCATAACAATGGTCATCTCCATCTGTATTTGTTACTAATACTCCATTTGCATAATTTCGAAGACATAAGCGAAGAGAAGGAACGCTTTTGGAGACAAGCTATAATAGACTCAAGTATCATTACAGTCAACGATGTTATTGACATATACACAATATTAAAAAATAATAAATTACTTACCAAATTAAAAGATGGCAGACAAAAAGATTAAAAAAGAAGACTTCGATGAGAAGAAAGAATGGTCAAAACAGTCTGAACCAGAGATGGTTGATACTTATGATTGGCTTGATAATCGTATTGACGAGGAATTAAAACGTTCTCGCGAAAGTGTATTTGGCAAGAACCTTGATGAATTATGGAAATCCATAGACAATATTTACATACCACAGAAACTTTCAAAGCAAGACGGTGGAACAGTAGCATTCGCATCAGATGATGAGAAAGGCTGGCTATCTCGCCCAGTTAAACTCGGAGATGATGACTGGCAATCAGATATATCCACTACAGACTTCTATAGTAAGCTACAAACAGCAGTTAGTATCCTTGTAGAACGTAATCCAGAGGGTGTATTCATACCAAAGGCACGTAAATTTGAAAAAAACACAAAACTAGTAGAAGCTCTTTACAAAGACTCATGGCAAAAAGGAAAATCAAAACGAAAGTATTTACTACCATTTACATTCAACTTAGTTAAATACGGATGGTCTATTGGACGTACATATCCTAAACTAGAAGTACGCACAGTAGCTGATGAGGATGGTAATGAAAGAGAAATAGAAGATTACAACGGAGTATTTCGTGAAGCATTAGATCCCAAGAGATGCTGGATTGATGACATGGCAAAGGCTGATGACCAAGATTCAGCACGTGATTGGTGTTGGGAGATTGATTATGGATACGATGTATTCAAAGAGTTATTCCCCAAAGAAGAATACAATAATATAGATTCAGTCAAACCACCTAGTAAAAAAGATGAAGACGATGAGTCAGGTGAATCATATCAAGACAAAGAAATCATTACATGTTTATTCTATGAAAACAAAAGTAGAGATATATTCGCAATCCGTGCTAACGGAGTATGGATTCTAGTAGACTCACTACCAGCAGATCACAAGAAACTCTCATGCTCATGGACATATTGTACTGAACGAAACACAAACACTCCATATGGTATAGGACTCATAGAAGCTATGAAAGAGTCTAAGGCGCTTAAAGATAAGCTCATAAACATGACCATGGATCAACTCGTGCTCTCAATCTATAAGATGTTCTTCCATACTGGCACAGATCAGATCGATGGAGATGGACGTATAGAGATTGAACCGGGTGTAGGTATACAGGTTATGGATCCAAAGAATATCGAATGGATGAATGTTCCCGGTCCTGGACAAGAAGCATGGAAAGGTATTGATCTTGCAGATCAACAAATCGATGAAGACTCAGGTATTACCAAAGGTGTTGAAGGTCAAGTAACAGGTGGAACACTTGGTGAAGTATTCCAAGCTAAAGAAGCTGCACTTAAACGATTAAAGATTCCTCTCTGGAATATTGTAGACGCATTAGAAGTTGATGCTCAGCTTACAATCGCTCTCAATGAGCAGATCATGTCAGTACCAGAGGTTATTCAAATAACAGATTCCGAAACTATCCGTAATTACATGCAGGAGATTCAGAGTGATCCAGAGTTATTCTTCAGAAAGGACAACGAAGAGACTGGTGAAGAAGAGTTCTTCGCTAAACGATTCCCTGAAACATATATCAACTTAGAATCAGACAAGGAAGGAAACCTCAATGAAACAGAAGACGCTCGATTCTTCAGAACAAAACCATCTGGACTTTCATGGAACGGTATAGTCTATATCAAACCTCAATCAATCCTAGAACATACAAAGGAGCTTGATAAACAAATGACGTTAGAGATGAGCAATCTATTGATCCCATTGATTCAACAGCATGCTGTAGGAGCATTTTATTTAGAGAAACCTATCAGACAGATCCTCAAGACATACGATCGAAAATGGGAAGACTGGATGCCTACACAAGAAGAGCAACAGCAACAAGTACAGCAAGGAGCGCCACAACAGGGTGCACCACAGCAATCTGGAGCACAAACAGTTGTACCACCGGGTGATGTAGGTACTAAACCCAAAGAGGGTACTGGTGGATTACTCAATAGAATAGCTGGTGGAGTACGTAATATCTTTAAGGGAGAAAATAGATAATATGTTTGAAGATCAACGCAACGAGCAATTAAGAAAGTTAATACAATCACCTCAATGGAAAGCGTTTGAAGATCTGGAACTATCACTTAGGGGAAAGTTACGTGGAAAACGAATCTCAGCAGTTGGTAAAACATTAGATCAAATAGCAATTAATACATTGGAAATTGAAGGGAAGATAGAGGGTATGCGTTATTTATTAGAAGAAGCATATCGATTAGCAAGAGAACAATCTAATTAAATAATATATGGAAAAAGGAGAAAAAGAAAAACAAGAAGAATCAAAGTTCGAT
>Ga0222673_1000146_pt1 | contig 41869 bp, 70 predicted proteins | sample AntAcemetagen801_FD_179845 | JGI IMG/M metagenome (GOLD analysis project Ga0222673, IMG submission 179845) | Saline water microbial communities from Ace Lake, Antarctica - #801 | ecosystem: Environmental > Aquatic > Non-marine Saline and Alkaline > Saline | place: Antarctica: Ace Lake...
AGGATCTGCTTCTACGGTTATAGGTTACACCGGATCTCTTGGATATACTGGTTCTCAAGGCGATCAAGGCGTTATAGGTTACACTGGATCTCAGGGTGATCAAGGCGTTATAGGTTATACAGGATCTCAAGGCGACCAAGGTGTTATAGGTTACACTGGATCTATTCCATCGACAGTTACAGTTGCTCAGGGTGGAACTGGTAGAACTACTAGCACAACTTCTTATGGCCTACTTGCTGCTGGAACGACTGCAACTGGTCCACATCAAACTTTAGCAGCGGGAGCTACTACAGAAATACTCGTCGGCGCTGGAGCCTCTACATTACCAGCCTGGACCACTGCTACTGGTACAGGAGCCCCTGTAAGAGGAACTGCTCCAACTATAAGTGCTATTGTAGTAAATACTCCATCATCAGTAAACTGGACAGGAACTGAAGCGCTTGATCCAGCCAATGGGGATGTTCAAGATATTACTATGACTGGTAACGTAACAACATTAACAGATAATATGGCTGATGGAGAATCAATAGTTTTACAGATTGATGATGGCACGGCCTATGCGATCACTTGGCCAACTATTACATGGGTTTCAGATGATGGATCAGCGCCAACACTACAAACTACCGGCGATACGATAATTACAGTATGGAAAAATAACACAACCTTATTTGGGTTTGCAAGTAATGGAGCATAAGATATAAGATATGAGATATGGACTTGAAAGTATAACCGGCAATGCCTTAGAAACTTATCCTTACACATTTAAGATGTGGAAAGCAGATCATCCAAATATAAGTGTTAGAGATGACATGAGTCTTCTTGGAGAATATCGAGTTGTCCCTGTATCAGAGCGCGGACCCCAGCCTGCACCATCGGACCCAATGGCATACAGGGTAGAAAAAGGTCCAGAGGTAAAGACCAACGGGGCGTGGGCAGAAACATGGATCGAGGTTGCGCTCACGGCACAGGAGATTGCACAGAGGCAGGCTCGAAAAGATGACGATGACGCGCGGATCGCAGTCAAGGTAGACGCCTTCGTCCAAAACTTCATCGCCATGACACCGGCTGAGGTCGCTTCGTATGTTGGTGCTGAAGTCACAAACCTCGCAAGCGCAAAGCTGTTGCTCAAACGCATGGCTGTGATGCTCCTGTTGATCGCTCGCAGGGAGTTCAAAGACTAATGACCGGACTTATATTTCCACATAACAAGCTGATTATGAAGAAGGCTGGCAGTGTAGCTCCCCAACCACTTGGCTTATCAGCTTCGCTTGCCACGCATACCGGCATTAACAACTCATGGGTGCAGCGCACGTTTGACCTGTCGATATATGCGGGCCATACAATTAGGTTGGTGTGGAGTTGGGAAATAGATACAAACTGGGAATCTGTTTACAGGTCCGATGTTCAACTAGATACCATCGCATTTGATAGCAACAGCTATGGATTTGAAAGTGGCGTAGATGGCTTCACCACCATGAGCGCGGGTAAAGGCAGGGCCTACGACAGCAGATCATGGGTTGCGGTGAAATCGCGTGACAATGGAGATTACTGGTGCCGCACCTCCGGTGAGACTACAACTTTGTATACAGGCGCGCTTGGAGCACAAAGTGGAAGCTATTTCATCTACGCCGAAACGTCATCCCCTGTACGTTATGGAGATGTGATGTGGGTCAGAAGCCCACAGATTGTTTGCAGCGGAAATCCTGGCAATTGTACATTTTATGAAGGGCGCGATCTTGACGGGCCCGACGGGAACAACGACTCGTTTATGGACTTCTATATTGACGTGGATGCACAGCCGTAATGTGTGAACTCAGAAAAACATGACCGCATTTGGCCCAATTGCAAGCACATTGATTTAGGGATCATTTAAATGGCTGCAACACTTTCAGGCGGCGCAATTGGTGCCAGCGGGCTTGCGTCAGGTGAAATTTTCAACCTGGGCGCCACCGGTATCACGGCGGCGCATCTTTTGTGGCATGATGGGTAAATGATATGATATCGTTTGAATCATCGCATTAGGCCAAAAAGTGCCACCCGGCAAGTATATTTGACAAAGGTAGAGTCTTAAACAGCATTCTTATAAATAATATAACAAACAACACAAAAGGAATAGACTATGGCAGTTCCTGCAACAAGAAATGAATTCAAAGAATATTGTTTAAGAAAGCTTGGAAAACCAGTAATAGAGATTAATGTCGATGATGATCAATTAGAAGATCGTATCGATCAAGCATTAAAATATTATGCTGATTATCATTTTGATGGTTCTCAAACTGAGTATTACAAACATCTAATAACTGAAACCGACAAAACAAATAAGTTCGTTACAGTTCCAAATGATATTATGGGAGTTATTAGAATATTTCCTATTGGAGATCCAGCTTCTAGATCTAACGATTTGTTTAACATAAGATATCAGATTGCTTTGAATGAGCTTTATAATCTAACCTCTGTTTCGATGACTCCATATTTCATCGCCAGAACTCATTTATCTCTCATTCAAGAAATATTAGTCGGAAAACAGCCAATTAGATATAACAGGCACACAGATAGAATTTATGTCGATATGGATTGGCAGAGAATGTTAGCAGGAGAATATCTTCTTTTTGAAGTATATAGAACTTTAGATCCAGATACATATCCAGACGTTTGGTCTGATAGATGGCTTCAAGAATATTCTACAGCTCTTATTAAGCAGCAGTGGGGAATGAATCTTACTAAATTTACTGGAATGCAACTACCTGGAGGAGTTTCTTTTAATGGCGAAAGAATTTTAAGCGATGCTCAAGGACAAATATCTCAGTTAGAATCAGAAATGATTACATCATATTCGCTTCCTGTCTCTGATATGATAGGATGAAATATATACTTTTATGATTAGATTTAAAACATTTTTAAACGAAGTATGGGAAAACAGAATAGCACAGAGTTCTAAAGAATCTTCTGTTGCTTCCAATACTAAATATAACTCAGCTAATTTATTTAAAAAAGATGCTAAAAAAGTTGGAGAAGTCGGCGATATGCACCTTTATTCGTCTAAAAATTCTCATTTTACTTGGAATCCAAAAGACAGATTGATACATCACGTCGTACATGCTGCCGAAAAAAGTAAAACAGAAAATGGAAAAAATAGATATAAATTCTTAAGTGCTCATTCTAGAAAAGGATCTCCAGTTAAGATGAGCCAGGTTTATTCACATCTTGTTAAAAATCATAATGCTGAATTTGTAGCGACAGGTCATTCACCAGGCGCTAAAAAGATGTGGAACAAATTTAAAAATGATCCAGATTTAAAAGTTACTCATGAAAATGGAAAAGAAGTAGGAAAAAACGAAAATGTATATGCTGCGCATAATACAAAAGATCCTGCTCAAAAGGAAATTGGTAGAAAATCAATAATTTTAACAAAAAACACAGATAACAGCTAATGTCAATTCCTCCCGGCACTTCATTTTATTTTAACAACTTCTCAAACTCTCAGGAACAACTCCTGATAGAGAATCTTATTATTGAATCTATCAAGATATATGGCATGGACATGTATTATGTTCCGCGCACTATAAATAATAGTGATCCTATATATGGATCTGATGATTCTTCGAGTTATGATGCTGCCTGGCCAATTGAAATGTATATCAAAAATATAGATGGCTTTGGCGGTGAAGGAGATTTACTTTCTAAATTTGGACTAGAAATTAGAGACCAGATTACATTCACAGTAGCCAGAAGAATATTTTCTGAAGCAGTTGGCGATGTTCAAGACCAAATCAGACCAAATGAAGGTGACCTGATATTCTTTCCATTGAACAATAAGATTTTTAGAATCAATTTCGTAGAGCATGAGTCTATATTTTATCAAATGGGATCTTTACAGGTTTATGAACTTAAGTGTGAATTGTTCGAATATTCTGGTGAAGTATTTAATACTGGAATAGACTATATTGATGGATTAACTACAAATTATAATATGAATATTTTAGATGATGGAATGACTACAGAATCAGGAGATATACTTGTAGACGAAACACAAGAAATACCTCTTGGATTTGAAGATTCTACATCTATATTTGATATAACTATTGGATCTGAAAATGATTATTATCAAGAAAAAGGATTAGAAATAATTGATTTTACTGAATTTGATCCGTTCTCAGAAGGGAGTAACTGGTAATTTTTAATCATACTTATTATCATGGCTCAATTAGAAAATATATAATTCTTTTTGGAACATTATTTAATCAAATCTATATTAGAAGAACTAATTTAGAAACAGAAGCAGTAACTTCTATGATTAGAGTACCAATAACATATGGCCCTAAAGAAAAAGTATTAGCTAGAGTAGATCAAGATCCAACTCTAACTAGACCTTTTGCTGCATTTTTACCAAGACTTTCGTTTGAAATGCTAGATCTGGTATATGATTCTGAAAGAAAAAAGAATACTCTTGGAAGAATGCCTGCTCCTAATTCAAATAAAAACCTAGCAGATTTTGTCTATAATCCAGTTCCATATAACTTAAATTTTAATTTATATATTATGGTAAAAAATGCTGAAGATGGAACTAAAATTTTAGAACAGATTCTTCCATTTTTTACACCAGAATGGACTGCTTCTGTTGAAATGTTAAGTCAGCCTCAAATAATTCTAGATATTCCTACTATATTAAATAGCGTATCATCGCAAGATACATGGGATGGCGGTTTTGAAGAACGTAGATATTTAGTATGGACTATAAATTTTACTATGAAAGGTGAATTGTGGGGTCCAGTTCAGACAGACAAAATTATCAAACAGGCTAAAACTAATATTGCTTTTGATAGTTATACTGAAACAAACTTAGCCACAGAATATCCAAACAGAACTATTCATGCTCAAGTAACAGTTCAACCTGGCTTGGATGCTAATGGATCACCAACATCAATAGCTAATAACTCAATACCGTATTCTGAAATTAGTTGGGAAGATGATTTTGGTTTTGTTATAGAAGAAGAGGTATATCCTAATGGAAGAGAAATCGAATAAAAATCAATTACAAATTGATAGCATTGCTGAGGCATTAAACGTAAAAACAGAAGTGATTGAACACGAAGTTAAAGAAGTAAATAAATTATTAGAAAATGTTGATGATGATTATGAATATGCTAGAGGCAATTTAATATCTACATTAGAATCTGGTAATGATGCTTTGCAGACGATGCTAGAGTTAGCAAGTCAATCTCAACACCCAAGAGCATTTGAAGTGTTTGCAACGCTTATGAAAACTATAAGTGAAACAAACAAGGATCTTTTAGATCTTTCTCAAACAAAACAAAGAATTGATCAAAAAGCAACTGATGGCGGCGATAAACCAAAAACAGTTAATAATAATATGTTTCTTGGAACTACTTCTGATCTACAGAGAATTTTAAATATTAAAAGATCTACTATAGATCAGGAGAAAAATGACTAATTTACCAGATTTTACTTTAAAATCAAATCAAACATACACAGGAAATCCACAAATTAGAGCTTGCGGAGTCAAACTTCCTTTGTCTGATGAACACATTAAAGAATATATAAGGTGTTCTAGAGATCATATCTATTTTATGAAAAACTATGTTAAAGTTTTTAATACTGATTTCGGTATTATTCCTTTTGCTATGTGGTCATTTCAAGAAGAAATGGTTAACATGTTTCACGATAATAGATTCTCTGCTTGTAAATTACCAAGACAGTCTGGTAAAACTACTACAGTTGGCTCTTACATTTTATGGCTTGCTATATTTTCTCATCCAGATGAACCTCAACAGATAGCTATTTTAGCTCATACTGGAGATCAGGCTAGAGAAATATTATCAAGAATTCAATTATCATTCGAAAATTTACCATTCTGGCTGCAGCCAGGTGTTAAAGAATGGAATAAGGGTAGCATAGAGTTCGAAAACGGTTCTAAGGTAAAGGCTATGGCGACTTCTGCTAGAGCCGCTCGTGGGGGTTCATATAACTTACTATATCTTGATGAGTTTGCTTTCGTTCAAAGAGGAATTCAAGAAGAATTTTATGTGTCTGCATATCCTACTATTTCATCTGGTCAAACTACAAAGATGATAATAACATCTACACCAAAAGGTTTAGATTATTTTTATAAGATTTGGAAAGATTCAGAAGAAGGAAGAAATAGATTTAAGAGACTTGAAATATTTTGGTCAGATGTTCCAGGGCGTGATGGAAACTGGAGAAAAGAACAGATTGAAAATATGGGAGAACGAAACTTCTCTCAGGAATTTGAAACTGAATTTCTTGGTTCTTCTGATACACTTATATCTGGTAAAAAACTTGCCATGATTCCATATCAAACTCCTATTCATGCTTCAAAAACTGGATTTAATTATTATAAAGAAGTTGAAGAAGGGCATACATATATTACTGTTGTAGATACAGCTCGTGGAGTAGGATTAGACTATTCGGCTTTTGCTGTGTTTGATGCTACAATTTCTCCATATGAAGTTGTATGCACATATAGAAATAATGAAATACAGCCAATTATATATCCAAAATATATTCATGATGCTGCTATATATTATAATAATAGTCAAGTTTTAGTAGAAACAAATGATTTGGGTCAACAAATTGTAGACATAATGCACGAAGATTTAGAATATGAAGGAATTATAGCAACATATAGTAAAGCTCGAAAAGTTGCTGCAACAATGGGATTTGGTGTTAAATCAGAACTTGGAGTTAGAACTACAAAATCTGTAAAGAGTTTAGGATGTTCTACACTTAAAAGTTTAGTTGAAGATGATAAATTAATAATAAATGATTTTAATATTTTAGATGAGATGTCTCGTTTTGTTTTAAAAGGAATAAGTTATCAGGCAGAAGATGGAGCTCATGATGATTTAGTTATGTGCTGTGTTCTATTCGCTTGGTTAACATCCCAATCATATTTTAAAGATATGACTAACCATGATGTTGTTAAAAATATGTATGACCAAAATGTTAGTGCAATGGAAGAAAATTTAGTTCCATTTGGCCATATATCAACTGGTCAAGAAGACGATTTTGAGTATTCAGATGGTGATTTATGGAAAATGGGTTAATTTTTAAATCATAGTTTTTATAAATATAAGAAAATAAAGCTTATAAAAATAATAATAACAATAAGGAGATTATAAAATGGCTTATCAACAAAGTGTTGGGATCAATGTTACAGAAATTGATCTGTCAACTGTTGTTCCAGGAGTCGCAACTTCGGAAGGAGCTATCTCTGGTGTATTTCGTTGGGGACCTGTTAACGAGCGCGTTCTAATTGATTCAGAAACACAACTAGTAAATCGTTTTGGTAAACCAACCAATTTGAATGCTGAAACATTCTTTACAGCAGCAAGTTTTCTTGGATATAGCAATCAATTATTCGTAGTAAGAGCTGGTGATACAACTGGAACTTCTCCAATAGTATCAGCTAATATCGGCGTTGGCGTAGCAGATGTTGAAGTTGGAGATACTTCGTTATTAGAAAATGGCATGATTCTTATCGCTTCTTCTAATACATCATCAGTTAGAGTCGGTTCAACTATTAGTATAACAAACTCTACTCACGTTGCTCTTGCAGCATCTTCGGATGCATTAGGAACTGATACTGGAGTTAGTATTCAATTTGTTGCAAATACAACTGTTCATAATTCTGTTGTGAATACAGCATCTGTATCAAATCTTGCTTTACATATTGTTAAATCAGAAGATGATTATACAAACAAAGATGGCACTTTCGATACTGATGTTCAGTGGATTGCAAGATGGCCTGGTGAAATTGGAGATTCATTAAAGATTTCTGTATGTGATACAGCGAATGCCTTTCAATCTAATGTAACTTTTGTTTCAAATACCTCATATAGTGGTAATACTGAGTTTACTGTTGGATCAAACACCGGAGTAGTTTATGTAGCTCCTGTAGATATTACAGCAAGTAATACTGCTACAGCAGTAACAATCTTAAATTCAAATACTGCTTTGCTTGAAGATGATTTCCAGGTTGGAGATCTATTAAAAACTGGTAACACAACAATTGGAACTCAATATATTAAAGTTACTGCAGTCTCAACAACAAACGCAGCGCTAGGAACAAATAGTGCATCATCAGTTGATGTTACAGCCAATAGTACAACATTAACGACATCAGCTAATGCATTTACATCCAATTCAGTTGGATCTTACTTAGCTATCTTTAGTGGTGTAGATGAATTCGATGTAGCTAGAATTAATGGATATACAAATGCTACTACAGTAACAGTAGCATCAAATATATCATTCACAAATGCTGCTGCTGATTTTGGTGTTTATACTCCTCGTACAATTGATATCTCACTTCAGGACGAGTATAGATTATCTACTAATTGGACATCAGAAGATACAATTACAAGAAGCTGGGAATATTTCGAATTGTTTGATGGCGCTCCTGGAACTTCTGCCTTTGTTACAAACTTTGGAAATACAGCGGCTTTAGATGAACTCCATGCTACAGTGATCGATGAAGATGGTAAATTTACTGGCGTTCCTGGAACTGTTCTTGAAAAGTTTGCTTCTATGTCAAGAGCATCAGATTCCAAAACAATTGATGGTGCTTCAAACTACTATAAGAATGTTATCAATGAACAGTCTGCTTATATTTGGTGGGCTAATGATCGTTCAAACGCTGTATCTAATACAGCTGTAAACGTTACTAGTTCAACAAATTATGTTCCATACACTGCAAGTTTCAATTATGGCCAAAATGGTGCTGATGAATCTACTGTATCTATTGGGACACTTGCAACTGGTTATGATAAGTTTGCTTCAGTTGAAGAAGTAGAAATTGGTCTAGTTATGCAGGGTAAGGCAAGAGGTGGATCACATGGTGGCCAGCTTGCTAATTATCTAATTGATAATATCGCAGAGCATAGAATTGACTGTGTAGTGTTTGCATCACCAGACAAATCTGATGTTGTAAATAACGTTGGCTTTGAAGCAACCGATGTTGTGGCAATGAGAAACACAATGAGAAGCTCATCTTATGGATTCTTAGATTCTGGTTACAAATATATGTACGATAGATACAATGATGTATATCGTTGGATTCCTCTAAACGGTGATACTGCTGGTCTTACTGCAAGAACTGAAATTACTAATGACGCATGGTGGTCACCAGCTGGTTATAATAGAGGTAATATCAGAAATATCGTAAAACTTGCTTATAATCCTCGTAAATCAGATAGAGATATTCTTTATAAGAAGGGTATCAATCCAGTTGTTACATTCCCTGGCGAAGGAACAATTCTTTATGGAGATAAAACTCTATTAGCTAAGCCAAGTGCATTTGATAGAATTAATGTTCGTCGTCTGTTTATTGTGATTGAAAAAGCAATTTCTAGATCTTCTAAATATACTCTATTTGAATTCAACGATTCATTCACAAGAGCTCAATTTAGAAACCTAGTAACTCCATATCTGAGAGATGTTCAGGGTCGACGTGGTATCACAGACTTCCTTGTAGTATGTGACGATACTAACAATACTGCAGAAGTTATTGATAGAAATGAATTTGTAGCTGATATTTACATTAAGCCAGCAAGAAGCATTAACTTCATCCAACTTAACTTTGTAGCTGTACGCACAGGTATAGCGTTCAGTGAAGTGGTTGGGCAATTTTGATATACCACTTTCGAAAACTTCATATAAATAATCCTAGAGGACTAATTTAACTTTAGGATTATTTAATATGGAAAAATATGGATTTGTATATATTTGGTACGATAGAAAGCACAAAAGATATTATATAGGTTGTAGATGGGGTAATATAAGCGACGGATATATTTGTTCATCTAATTGGATGAGAAATTCTTATAATAGAAGAAAAAAAGATTTCAAAAGAAGAATATTACAAACTAATATTAAAGATCGTAAAAGTGTACTTGTTGAAGAATATAAATGGCTTTCATTAATAAAAAAAGAAGAATTAGGAAAACGCTATTATAATTTACAAAACAATCAATTTGGGCATTGGTCTACAGCAAAAGATAAATTATTAACTGTTGGTGAAAAAATATCTGCTTCTCCATATCGAGCAGAAAGAATACGGGCCAAATTAATTGGAAGAAAAGTAAATGAAGAACAAAAAGAAAAAATTAGAAAAACTTTAATTGGCCGAAAACTTACTGAAGAACACAAACAGAATATAAGAGAAAACCACAATAGAAACTATGATGATCCAGTATTCAAAGAAAATATGTCAAAAGCTGCTAAAAATAGATCTAAACAACACAGAAAAACTCTTTCAAAGAGCTTAAGTCTTTCTAGAACCGGAACTAAATTAATGAAAAATGAAAACGGAATTAAGAAATTCGTTAAACCAAATACAACTGAAGCCAAAACTCTTCTTAATAATGGTTTTGTTTTAGTAAGATAAATAAAATAAAAAAGGAGTACTTTTAAATGGCTTTTAATATTGACGCTTTTAGAGCAAAAGGTCTCGTCCACGGTGGCGCTAGACCTACGCTCTTTGAGATTAGAATGAATTTGCCAGCCCTAGCAGAAGCAAGTGATGAAGTAGAAAAGGTTAGATTCCTAGCACAGTCTGCTACACTACCTGAATCTGCTATATCACAAATTCCAGTAGCTTATTTTGGACGATTTATTAACGTTCATGGAGATAGAACTTTTGATCCTTGGACCATTAGTGTTATCAACGATGAAGACTTTAAAGTTAAGTCTTCAGTAGAAGCTTGGATGAATGGCATGAATTCTCATATCTCAAACAGACGTAATGAGCAGTTTGATTATGAAAATTATAAATCAAATGCTACTGTATATCAGCTTGCAAGATCTGGTAATGGAGCAAATGATATCGACACTGCAATCAAAGCATATACCTTCAGTGGAATGTTTCCGATTAGATTAGATCCTATTGCTCTTGATTGGAATGCTCAGAATCAAATTGAAACTTTCAATGTAACGTTTGCATACGATTATTGGGTTCCTGGAGATGATGAAAATGGTGAAAATGTTGGTAAGTATAACGGAAAAGATGGAACAGCTATTAGTTGGAATCCTACATTAAATACCGATAGTATTTAATCAATATTTTTTTAATTAGAAAAGTGAGATAATATGAAATTTTTAGGCTTTGAAATAAAAAGAGCGTCTGATGATGTAAAAACAGCTCCGTCTATCGTCCCTCATGCGGAAGATGACGGAGCTCTTGCTATTGCTCCAGGTGGAGCTTATGGTACTTATGTTGATATGGATGGTTCTGTTCGAGGAGAAGCTCAGCTTATAGCCCGATATAGAGAAATGGCTTCTCATCCAGAAGTCGATAATGCTATTGATGATATTGTTAATGAAGCAATAGTTCAAGAAGCAAATGAACGACCAGTTACAATAAATTTAGATGATACTTTATTTAGCGATGATATTAGAGATATTATTAGAGCAGAATTTGATGTCATATTAAGCATTCTTAGATTTAATACTTTTGGATATGACACATTTAGAAGATGGTATATTGATGGACGACTATATTTCTTTGTTGTAATAGATCCAGAAAACCCACTAGCAGGAATTAAAGATCTTAGATATGTAGATCCACGAAAAATGAGAAAAATTCGTGAATCGAAAAAGAATAAAGTATCTAGTGAAATACCTGTTCAGGTTATAACATATGAAAAAGAATATTTCATTTATAATGAAAAGGGATTTGGTAAAGCGCAGGGAACTGTAACAAGCACAGCCGGCAGCGGAGTTGAAGGACTTAAAGTAGCCAAAGACTCTGTTGTTTATGTTACATCTGGTGTGTTAGATAAGAATCATACAACTATTGTTTCTCATCTGCACAAAGCAATTAAACCACTTAACCAGTTAAGAGCTCTTGAAGACGCTGTTGTGATTTATCGTATATCACGCGCACCAGAAAGAAGAATTTTTTATATTGATGTTGGCAACCTTCCAAAGATGAAGGCTGAGCAATATCTATCTGATATTATGCTTAAATTTAAAAATAAGCTCGTGTACGACGCAAGTACAGGAGAAGTTCGTGATGATCGCAAGTTCATGTGTTATGCATTAGATACTAAGATTCCTCTCTTAGATGGTAGAACGCTTGAAATTCAAGAACTTATAAAAGAATATAATTCGGGAAAACAAAATTGGGTATACTCTTGCGATCCTATCACTGGAGAATTTGTTCCTGGCCCATTAACCTGGGCTGGTATTACAAAACGAGATAGTGAAGTAGTTAAAGTGACATTTGATAATGGAAAAAGCGTTACTTGTACTCCAGATCATAAATTTCCAGTTTGGAATAAAGGATTTATTGAAGCCAAAGATTTAGCTATTGGTGAGTCTTTAATTCCTGGTTATCGCCGAGAAAAAGAAATAACTAAAGGTGGAGTTAAATACGAACAAATATTTAAAAATGATACTAAAACTTGGGAATTTACTCATAGAGAAGTAGCTAAGTGGAATGCTGAACACTGCATCGACAAAAGTTTAAATCATAATATTAAATATGTAAATCATAATAAATCTATTGTTCATCATGAAAACTTTAATAGATATGATAATTCTCCATATAATTTAGTTATGATGAATCATAAAGATCATCTTGAATATCATAGAGACATACAATCTATACTTTATACTGATGAAATATTAAAAGCAGTAGATGATTGTGCTCAAAATCTTATGAATGTAAAAGACACTATTACAACTGTTAATGATAATGTAAATTTATTAGAATGGATTAATAAAAACATCAATAGACATCCAAAAAACCGCGATGTCGAGAATTTAATTTTTACAAGAAAAGATCTTATAAGAATTTGTATTTTGCAAGGATTTAATGGCTGGAAAGATTATCGCAATGACTATGATAATAGAGAAAAAGAAAACAATGGAAGAGTCAGAAGAAGCGAAACATACAAATTTTCTGCAGAGTGGAAAGAAAAACTAAGTGTTGCTGCAAAACAGAGAAAACCACACTGTAAGACATGGAAAATAAAAAGTCCAGATGGTAATATAGAAATAATTGAAAATCTTAATAAGTATTGCCGTGAAAATTCTCTAAATAGAAACAACATAAAGAGAGATTATGGTTCGCGTGGCTATCATGCAGAACATCTTCATAACCATAAAGTAGTTTCTGTTGAATTTTTAGATGAAACAATGGAAGTTGCCGCTTTAACAATTGATAATAATGAAACATATCATAGTCATCATACTTATCTACTAGATGCTGGTGTATATACGAAAAACACTATGTTAGAAGACTTTTGGTTACCGCGAAGAGAGGGTGGAAGGGGCACAGAAATATCGACCCTTCCAGCAGGACAAAACCTTGGAGAGATGGAAGATGTTAAATACTTCCTTAAGAAACTCTACAAGTCACTTAATGTTCCAGAAGGCCGAATGGAATCTGAGCAATCATTTTCTATTGGTCGTGGAACTGAGATATCAAGAGATGAGATTAAATTTGCTAAGTTTATTAATAGACTAAGAGCAAGATTTTCTGATTTGTTTATATATGCTCTTGAAAAACAGTTGATTCTTAAAAATCATATTACTGTTGAAGAATGGGAAGCCAATTTTCATAATATTCGTATTGATTTTAAACAAGACAATTATTATTCTGAATTAAAAGAAGCTGATATTATGTCTCAAAGACTTTCTACTCTTGAAGGATTACAGCCATGGATGGGTAAAGATGGATTCTTTAGCAGAGCATGGATTCAACAGAATGTATTAAAAATGACTTCTGATGAAATTCAAGCGATGGCTGCAGAACTAGAAGCAGATCAACAGCAAGAAATCGAATCTTATGTTGAAAAGCAAATTCTATACGGGCAGGCAAATCAGAAATTAATTCAAATGGGAGTTATGCCTCCTCCAGAAGATCCAAATGCTGAATCTAAATAAAAGTATAAATATTAAATAAAAGGAAAGTAAAAAATGGAAAAAGAACTAAAAGAACATACTTATAGATTTGAATTAGACCATGGAGACAGCGAACATCAATTTGCGCAAGATGCAAAGAAAAGTGGCCTTAAAGCTACTATTATGAAAACAGCAGGAATTCATCGAGGAACTGGCTTTAATGCTGGGCATCAAAGACATGCTGTAGTTCATCTTTCTCATAAAGATAAAAATAAAGTTGGCAAATTTTTTGCTGATCGCGATCCTGGAAGCAGAAAAGCATATTCTTCTGATAAAGAACATATTAATGATGTTGTTGATACACTTGATTATATGCACTCGGTTACACACAGAAAAGCGATGAAAGAAGATATTGAAGTAAATGAAAATCATCCTGGGCAAGTTGAAGCACCGACTACACCAACTATTGATGCTCCTGTAGGGTTGCCTCCTTTAGCAGATTACAAAGAAGCTATTTCTGCTATGGTAAGTGGCGATCTTAATAAATTCACTGATATTGTTAATGATGCAATGAAGCAAAAAGCACAGATTGCTGTTAATGATGTAGAAATGAAAACGCGAAATGACTTGTTTAATAGTCCAGAAGAATCTGAATCTGAATCAGAAGTAGAAACAAACACAGAAGAAGAGAACGAAGATGCCTAAACATTTAAGAGTTATTGCTCCAAAAAGAAAACATAATGAGTATGAAGGAAATACTCCTGATGAAAAGAAAATGGTAAATCAATTTAAAGCTGGAACTAAGATTCACGATGATCCAGCTAAGAATGGGCCAGATGTATTTTCAGGATCTAAGCAAGCTAAGTCTCATAAACCAGTAGATCCAGGCGATGATGAAGATCGCTATGCAGAATATAATGGCGAAGTCGCTAATGTCGGTGATACACCAGAAAAAACATTAAGTCAGAAAATGAGACAAAAAGACTACTAAATGCTAAGTTTCGAGTCATACATTCAGCTCTTAAATGAAGCAGAACCGATTCCGGCTGAACCAGCTCAGCCGGTCGCCCGGCGTAGAAAATATGCTCGTAGATTTAGTGCTGATAAAACGTCATATCTAGATTTTAAAAAAGATGGAACTCCATATTGGAGAAAGAAATCTGCTCAAAATATAGTGTTCTTTGGTAAGCAACAGGACCACGATGCTCATGACAAATAAAATACATAATAAAGGGAATCCTTCAGCTGGAAGAAAGCCTATAGAGCATGCTAAAATTAAAGATAAACATAAGCACGCTTGGAATCAAATGACTGCTTCTGGCAAAGGATTCATACCATCTAAATTTAAAGACCAAATTAAAGGATTGAATGATGGTGGAACTATTAAATTTAATGATGGTTTAAGAGCTAAAAGAGTTGGTAAACAAGTGTTTTTGAATAAACCAGGAAGTGGAACCAAAAGAGTTATATCTTGGATTAAATTTGATGAAGAAAAATCAATAAATTATAAATATAAAATAAAAGAAAATTCATTAAAGGACTCTGGTATGAGCAAAGAAGAAACAAATGAAGGATATAAAGTAGGCGATTTAGTTAACGTTACTAATCCAAATGCTACTCCAAAGCATAGAATTATCAGTAAAACAAAAACACATTATAATGTAGCACACATTAATGACCCGGATAATGTGAAAGCACTACCAAAAGAGAGAATAGCCAGAGTAAATAAAATTAGATTTGATAAAGCAAGAGCAAATAAACTCGCTATTGAAGAAACAGATCTCACAATAGTAGAACTTAATCTTTCTGATACTGTTCCTAGTAAAAATGTTAAAGACGAGTCTAAAAAAAGATCTAGAGAAGATCGTTCAGTGACTACAAACACAAAAGCTGATAAAGAACCATCAAATCTTAAGAGAATGCAAGATAGATATAAGTCTGAAAAAGCAAAAACTACTGTAAGTGAAACGTTTACAGTTAAACACAAAAAGACGAACACAGTATTAAGCTCACATGATAGTTATTCAGCAGCTAAAGATGCTCATAAAAAACTCGAAGACAGAAGCAAATATGGAATTTATCAGATGAAAAACACTTCTGATAGTCCACTAAAAAATAGAACATCACCAAATGCTGGATGGAAAGCCAATGAAGAATATATATCAGAAGCTCTTAGACTTGTAAAAACATATGAGCATAATGGCAGAAAAGCTAAAATTTATAAAGATAATGAGTGGGGAGAGCACAGAGTTAAATTTTATACTCACGGAAAACACCATAAGGATGCTGATCATCATACAGATGATTCAGATGATGCTCATGGAACAGCAAAACATTGGTTAAATAAAATGACTAATGAGTCTAAAAAGCCACTGAGAAGCATTATAAGTAAGGATTGATAATATGGCAGTATTAAGTAATAAAGTAACATTAAGAAGTAATGAAGGATCAGCAGTAATTCATTATACGGCGAACGCAACAGTTGTTATTGCTGGAAATAATGGAGTCAGCGGTATTTCGTCTGCTGGTGAAGTAGTAGAAAGCGCAAAGATTTCACAAATTTGGTTTGGTGTTGGAGTTGCAAATTCGTTTTGGACTGTTACTTCTGGAAATACTGTTCATGCTGTAGTTTCTCAAACTGGTCATTTAAATTTTGCGGCTGGAGGAACACTGCTTACATTAGAGCCAAATGAATCATTGGTATTAGCTCTTAATAATGCTGCAGATGATCAAGGTTTTATTATGATTGAACTTAAAAAGAAATCTGTAGCAGAATAATCAGGAGAAAATAATGAAACTTATCACAGAAGTTACTGAAGATATTCAAGTAATTAAAGAAACCATAGAAGAAGGCGGCAAAAAGAGCTACTTTATCGAAGGTATTTTTCTTCAGGGCGATATTAAAAATCGTAATGGAAGAAAATATCCAATGGATATTCTTGAAAAAGAAGTAAATAGATATACTGAAAATTATATTAAAAAGAGTAGAGCTTTTGGTGAACTTGGTCATCCAAGTGGCCCAACCATTAATCTTGAGCGTGTATCTCATATGATTAAAGATATTCGTAGAGATGGATCTAATTTTGTTGGTAAAGCAAAAATTATGGAAACTCCATATGGTGATATAGTTAAAAATCTTCTTTCTGAAGGAGCCAGAATTGGAGTGTCTTCAAGAGGAATGGGAACACTTAAAGAAAATAATGGAATCATGGAAGTACAAAATGATTTCTATTTAGCAACTGCGGCCGATATCGTCGCAGATCCATCAGCACCAGATGCTTTCGTAAATGGAATCATGGAAGGTGTTGAGTGGGCTTGGGATAATGGTATCTTAAGATCACATATAGAAACTACTGTTGTTGAACAAGCAGCAGAAGAAGCAAAAAAAGAGATTGAAGGATCTGTATTTAAACGCAAGTTAACAGATGTCAAAAAACTTCAGATATTTGAACAGTATCTTAAATCAATTATATAAAATCGCTTTTTTATAAATATAATAAACAGAAACAGGAGTTATTAAAAATGGCTAAAAATAAGATTGAAAAGGCTGTTGATCAAGTTGATGAAGATAACATTGAACTTGATGAAGAAGGTACAGCTGCTTTAGCTACACTTCAGCCGGATTCAATGCCAGCTGATCGTCCAGCTAATCTTAAAACATCTGGCATGGCAATAGTAATGAATGCTATGGCCGGAATGGATAAAGAAACAATTAACAAGTTTGTTGCTTCTCTTGAGAAGTATCAGCCAGATTCTATTCCAGATGGAGCAGCTGAACAGAACAAAGCTACTATTAATGCAAAGGGTTCTCCAATTCTTTCTTCAGAAGATATGGATGAAATCTTTTCTGGTGAAGATCTTTCAGAAGACTTTAGAACAAAGGCTGGAACTCTTTTCGAAGCAGCTGTTAGCTTAAAAGTTTCTCAGGAAACTGCTAGACTAGAAGAAGAACTTGAAGAAAAGCTTGAAGAAGAAGTAGGAAATATTACTGCTGATTTAGAAGAAGCAATGGACAAGTATCTCTCTTATGCTGTATCAGAATGGACAAACGATAATGAAGTAGCTATTGAATCTACTTTACGTAACGAAATTACAGAAAGCTTTATGAATGAACTTAAAGGTCTTTTTGAATCTCATTATATTAATGTTCCAGAAACAGAAATTGATGCTCTTGATGCTCTTGCTGAAAGAGTTAAAGAACTTGAAGAAAGTATTTCTGAACAGATTTCAGAAAATGTAGATCTTCGTCAAGAAAATGATGCTCTTAAGATCTCTACAACTTTTGAAGAAGTAAGCGAAGGTCTTACAAGTACTCAAAAGGAAAAGCTAATGGGTCTATCTGAAAACCTTTCATTCGAAAGCTTTGATGACTTTGAAGCAAAACTTAAGACAATCAAAGAAAATTATTTCTCTGAATCTAAGAAGGATTCAAAAGACCTTGCTGAGTCAATGTCACATCCCTTCGAAGAAGCAGAAGAACTTGTAGAGGACACTGCTGTTAAGACTGGTGATCTTCCTCAGGGACAAATGGCTAATTATGTCGATGCCATTTCAAGAACTCTTGGAAATTAAAATTATATAAATAGATAAAACACACTAAGGAGAAAAAAATGAACGGTCCGTCTTATGACATCCTAAAAGAAAAGTGGAAGCCTGTCCTTAACCACAACAAACTTCCAGAAATCGATGATGCTCATCGCCGATCAGTAACAGCAGTTATTCTTGAAAACACTGAAAAAGAAGTAAGAAATGCTGCAGCAGTTGCTGGAATGACTATGTCAGGTAGTTATGGCATGCGCTCAAATATGCTAAACGAAGATTCACCAACAAATGCTATGGGTGCATCGTCATCTACAGCTGCTGCTGGTTCAATTGACATTTACGATCCAGTACTTATTTCATTAGTGCGTCGTGCAATGCCAAATCTTATTGCCTATGATATCTGTGGCGTACAGCCAATGACCGGTCCAGCTGGACTTATCTTTGCAATGAGAGCTCGTTATTCTAACCAGGCTGGTGACGAAGCATTCTTCAACGAAGTTGATACTGCTCATGGTACTATTTCTGCCGGTGCTAATACACTTGGCGACAAGCATGTTGGTACATATCCTGGTAACACTACAACAGGAACTGCAAACCTTGCTGAAGATGGCATCTATAACTTTGCCGATGGTATGTCAACTTCAACCCAAGAAGCACTTGGTTCTAACTCATCTCTGGTATTCCCAGAAATGGCATTTAGTATCGAAAAGGTTACAGTAGAAGCTAAGGGCCGTGCTCTTAAAGCTGAATACTCATTAGAACTTGCTCAGGATCTTAAGGCTATCCATGGTCTTGATGCTGAAGGCGAACTTTCTAATATCCTTTCCGCTGAACTTCTTGCAGAAATTAACCGTGAAGTTGTACGTACAATTAACGTAACAGCTACACGCGGAGCTTCTGAAGGAACTACAACTGCAGGTCGTTTCGATCTAGACACCGACTCTAACGGTCGTTGGTCAGTTGAAAAATTCAAGGGTCTTATGATGCACATCGAAAGAGAAGCTAATAAGATTGCTAAAGCAACAAGACGTGGTAAGGGTAATATGCTTATCTGTTCTTCAGACGTTGCTTCTGCTCTTCAGATGGCTGGTATTCTTGATTATACTCCAGCACTTAACTCTAACAACTTAATGGTTGATGATACTGGCGCAACATTCGCTGGTATTCTAAATGGCCGTTATCGTGTTTATGTTGATCCATATGCTGCAGGTAACTATATGACAGTTGGTTATAAGGGTGCTAATGCATTCGACGCCGGGTTGTTCTATTGCCCATACGTTCCATTACAGATGGTTCGTGCAGTTGATCCAAATACATTCCAGCCTAAAATTGGTTTCAAGACTCGATACGGAATGGTATCAAATCCATTCAGTAAAGTGGTTGAATCTCCAGCTGGTTACTTCACACCATCAGCAGGTGCTGGTGCTCTTGAAAAAGATGCCAATGCTTACTACCGTCGTGTTATGGTTGATAACATAATGTAGGTCTAAATAAATACACTTTACTAAATCTTATATAAATACTCCTAGTGGAAACATTAGGAGTATTTTTTGTGATTAATAAAGTCTTTATTATTTACATTTAATCAAAAGTATATTATAATTATATTATGTCAAAAAAAATAAAAATCCCAGCTAAAAAAGAATTATTAGAGATTTATACTAAATATGGCGAAAGTATATCTAGTTTAGCTAAACTATACAACACTTCTAATCCTACTATTAGAAAATGGCTTAAGAACTATGATATTATTCTTAAGTCTCATAGAGACGTGTCAAGAGAAGTTAATAGATCTAAAAATAAAAAAACTCCAAATAAAGAAACGTTTGAAAAATTATATTTAGAAAATAGTATTAAAGATCTTGAAAAAATATTTAGCGTGTCTCAAGCAACCATTTATCAATGGATAAATGAACTAAATATTGAAACACAAACGTTGGGTGAAAGAGTATCTAGTGGTAAAACTATATCCTTTTTAAAAAAAATACCAGATCATAATACTATATTACATACATATTCTCAAGAAAAGAATATGGAGAAAACAGCTGAATTGTGCAACATGTCTGTTTCTTATTTGAAAAAACACTTTAAAGAAAATAATATAAAAACTATAAAAACCTGGTCTAGCAAAAAAGAAAAAGAAATATTTGAATATTTACTAACAAATGATAACTTCGGTAAATGGGAAGCATGTAATAGATCTTTAATATATCCATTTGAACTTGATATTGTTTCACACGAAAGAAAAATTGCTATAGAGTATTGTGGTTTATATTGGCACAGTGAAATATCTGGAAATAAACAGCCAAATTATCATTTAAATAAAAAACAAATGTGTGAAAAACTTGATTATCAACTTATTACTATATTTGATTCAGATGATATATTAAAAGTATATTCGTTCTTAGATCATATTATTGGTAAAAATAAACCCATCTATGCAAGAAATACTAGGTTTGATATTGTAGAAAATGAACAATCTAAATCTTTTAATGAAAAATATCATATGCATGGAAATCATACAGGAAAAATAAAAGTTGGGTTATTTCTTGATAACGAATTAGTTTTAAATGCTTCTTTTTCAAAATCTAGATATAATAAAACATATGATTCAGAATGTATTAGAATGACTTCTCATAAAAATTTTAGAATCATCGGTGGCGTATCTAAAATCTTTAAAAATGTTATTAAAGAATATGATATGAAAAATATAATCACTTATGTAGATTTAAGATACGGCACTGGAAAGTCATATAGTAAAAGTGGCATGTCTTTTAGCCACTCTAGTCCTCCAAATTATTGGTATTTTAAATCATCTATTGGAATATTACATTCAAGAATACAGTTCCAGAAACATAAACTTAAAGATAAATTAGAATCATTTGATGAAAATCTAACAGAGTGGGAAAACATGAAAGCAAATGGATGGGATAGAATATGGGATTGTGGTAACGGAGCTTATATAAATAATAATAACAAGGATAATATTGTATAAATAATGATAAGAACAAGATCTCGTTAAGAGACTTAACTGGGAGGCTTTCGAGCCTCCCTTTTTTATACTTATAAATAGTAATAAATGAATTTGTATAAAGGCTCAAATAATGGATTTTGTTAAGAACTCTCCAGTAAATAAAAATCAATTATCTCCACTAGGACATAAGTTTGCTATAACAAGACTTCCAAATACAGTATATTGGTGCCAGTCTATCAATGTTCCTAATTTAACCCTTGGTGAAATAAAGACCGGAAACCCATTTACAGAACTTAATTATGCTGGCGATCACCTGAAGTTTTCTCCATTAAATGTTACGTTCAAAATAGATGAAGATATGAAGAACTATTTAGAAATATATAATTGGATGATTGGTCTTGGTTTTCCAGAAAAATTTAATCAATTTGCAGATCTAGTTACAGATGATTTAGATGGTGGACCATATGGTATAAGATCTGATGCTTCTTTATTAGTCACAAGCAGTAATATGAACGCAAATTTAGAAGTAGTATATAGAGATATATTTCCTATTGCATTAACCGATTTTGTATTTGATACTAGACTTACAACAGTAGAGTATTTAACAGCTACTGTTACATTTTCTATTAGAGATTTTACACTACAAGCAATATAAATGTTTACATTTTAAGCTTAATATGTTATAATATTACTTTAGTACACAATGGAGTTATGAATGACTACTGAAGAAATATTTGAATTATGGAATATAGATTGTAAAATAGACTCTTTAGATCTTGGAAGAGCTTCTCTAGACATTCCGATTATACATAATAAATACTTACAGATCTATAATAAAGAAAAACGAATACTTAATGATTTTCAGAAAAAGTATAAAAAGCTTTTTCATCTGAAAACAGAATATTATATGGGTAATTTAAATGGAACAGAAGAGTTACAGAAGCTTGGTTGGAAGCCGTTTAAATATACTATTCTAAAATCCGACATATCAAGGCACATTGAATCAGATTCTGATGTACAGAAACTACTTTTGATGATGGAAGATCAAAAACTTAAAGTAGAAAATCTGCAGGCCATTATAAAAGAGCTTAATGTTAGAAACTTTATTATAAAAAATGCAATAGACTGGAGAAAGTTTACAGAAGGAGCTCTATAATGAAACCTGTTCATAGAAAAATACATCAAAGACTTCCATTTACTGAATTAATGAAAACATTTAAAGATGCTGTTATACAATTCACTACGCTTTATACTTCAGGAGAATATATAAAAAATAAGATTCCAGCTAATATTTGGGATTTTGGAGATGTTGTGTCTATACAAATAGAAAGTGAATTTGATGAAAAGAGTTAATGATGCATTGATGGAGTGTATGGTTACAGAATTTATACCATCTAGACCAGAACTCACTAGAATATTTGGATATGAGTGTTCTAGGTTTAATTTGCCTGGAAGACCAGTGACTAATATAGGAAGAGCTATTAAAATGGAGATGACTTGGAATACATAACATTACATAAAAAAAATGAAGCACATATAAAGGTTGAATGCGATTCTGGTGTAGCCCAAGAATTAAGTGAATTTTTTAAATTTAGAGTACCTGGCTATAAGTTTATGCAAGCTTATAAAAATCGTATGTGGGATGGTTATATAAGACTTTTCAATACAAATACTCATGAGATTTATGCTGGCCTGGCTGATTATATAGATAAATTTGCTAAAGACAGAGAATATCTATTAGAGTATTCATATGACTTTGGCGACGAAGAATTTTCTTTAAAAGAAGCCAGAGACTTTGTTCTCCAAAACAAAGATATGATAAAAATGGCTCCTAGAGATTATCAAATGGACGCTTTTGCTCATGCTATTAGAAAATCTAGAAGTCTATTATTATCTCCTACGGCATCTGGTAAATCATTTATAATATATCTTATTATGCTATATTATAATTTACCTACTCTTATTGTAGTTCCAACAACTACTCTTGTTCATCAAATGGCTGCTGATTTTGTTGAATATGGATATGACGAAAAAGATATTCATAAAATATATTCTGGTCAAGATAAAGACACTGATGCTAAAGTAGTAATTACAACGTGGCAATCTATTTATAAACTTAAACCTTCTTGGTTTAAGAAATATGATGTTGTTTTTGGCGATGAAGCTCATTTATTTAAAGCAAAATCTCTTATAGATATTTTAACAAAAATGGTTGATACAAAGTATAGATTTGGATTTACTGGTACTTTAGATGGAAGCCATACACACAAACTTGTTTTAGAAGGTTTGTTTGGAACAGTTAATAGAGTAACAACAACAAAAGAACTTATTGATAATAAACAACTATCAGCGTTTGATATAAAGTGTATTATATTACAGTATCCAGATGAGATACGTAAGGCAATGAAGAAAAGCACTTACCAAGATGAAATAGATTATATTGTAAGAAACGAAAAAAGAAATAAATTTATAAAGAACTTAACTCTATCATTGAATGGAAACACTCTTTTATTGTTTCAATTTGTAGAAAAACATGGCAAAATTCTTTATGAATCAATGGAGAAAGAAAGAAAAAACGTATATTTTATTCACGGTGGAATCGATGGTAATATTAGAAATGAAATAAGACAAATAGTAGAAGGGCAAACAGATGCTATTATTATTGCTTCGTACGGTGTTTTCTCTACAGGAATAAATATTAAGAACCTGCATAATATTATATTTGCTAGTCCAAGTAAATCGAGAATTAGAAATCTTCAATCTATTGGTCGTGGACTTAGACGAAGCGAAACAAAAGAATCTGCTACTTTATTTGATATAGCTGATGATTTAGTATGGAAGAGCAAAAAGAATCATACTATATTACATCTTGTAGAAAGAATAAAAATATACAACGAAGAAAAATTCAATTATAAAATTTATAATGTTAAATTGAGGTAAATAAATGAAACTTTCCAAAGGCGATCTTTGTATAATAAAAACAACAGACCAAGAAGTAATAATTGGAAGCTATACTGAAGAAGGATCAGATTTTGTAACTATAGAACAGCCATATTCAATATTATTTCAAGAACCATTAGACGACGGCCATCCGCCAAGAATATATTTATCTAAATACAACATGTTTGGTAATAATAGATTTACAACTCTATCAAAATATAGTATAATAACACTATATGAAAGTAGTGAAACTATTAATACTTTATATGCTCATTATTTAAAACTAAAGTTAAAAGAAAGTGAGCAAATAAAATTTATCAATTTATCTGATGATGATGAATATGATTCAATGAATATGTTAAATAATAATAACAGTAACACAACAATTCATTAGGAATACAATGGCACACTACGTAAATAATAAAAAAATGTATGAAGCATTATGTGAATATAAAAAGAAAGTCGCAGAAGCAGAAGAACAGGGAAAAGAAAAGCCTAGAATACCAAACTATCTTGGTGAATGCTTTTTAATGATAGCAAATAGATTAGGAACTAAACCAAATTTTTCTGGTTATACTTATAAAGAAGAGATGATATCTGATGGAATAGAAAATTGTATAATAGTTATAGATAATTTTAATAGTGACAAATATAGTAATCCATTCGCATATTTTACTCAAATTATATGGTATGCTTTTCTTAGACGAATAGAAAAAGAGAAAAAACAAACTTATATAAGATATAAATCATTCCAAGAACTAAATGCTATGGGTGATCTTGTGAACTCACAGGATAGCGAAGTTGAAGTAACATATACAATCAATATTAATGATGAATACATGAATAATCTTATAGAAACTTTTGAAAAAACTAAATCAAAGAAAAAGGCGGCAAAGAAAAAAGGATTAGAAAACTTTATAGAAGAAGAAAAAGATGATGATGCAGAAAAAAAATGAACATTTGGTGCCAGATATGATAAAAGATATGTGCCAAAAATTTGAAAAAATAGATAAAAGAAGTGGCGAGTTTTCTGCTGTAGCAGAAAGACTTACGACTATTCGTGATTATATCGATTTATATTTGAAAGTTAGAAATTTTAAATGAATGAAAAAGTAGCTATAATTACAGACACACACTGGGGTATTCGAAACGATAATTTATCTTTTTTAGAACATAACAAAAAATTCTTAGATGAAGTTTTTTTCCCAGAAATAGAAAAACAAAAAATACAACATATTATACATTTAGGTGATTTAACAGATCGCCAAAAATATATAAACTGGAATACTGCGCACCATTTAAAAGAAGATTTTGTGCAGCCGATAATCGATAAAAATTTAAAATTGACTATAACAATAGGCAACCATGATACATATTGGAAAAATTCTAATTATGTAAACTCTATTAATAATTTATATGGTTTTGTTGATGCTATTGATATAATAGAAAAACCAATCGAAAAAGATTTCTTTGGAACAAAAGTTTTGTTAATGCCATGGATTTGTAAAAAAACAGAAGAAGCTAGTTTTGATTTAATAAAGAACACAGATTCACAGATATTAATGGGCCATTTAGAAATATCTGGTTTTGAAATGTATAAAGGAGTTCATCATCAAGATGGATTAGATCCACACATTTTAGATAAATTTGATACGGTTTTTTCTGGACATTTTCATCACAAATCATCTAGTAAAAATATCCATTATCTTGGCTCTCACGCTCAATTTACTTGGTCTGATTATGGCGATGAACGCGGTTTTCATATATTTGATTTTAAAAATAGAGAATTGACTTTTGTAAAGAATCCATATGAGACTTTTAAGAAATATGTTTATGATGACTCGATTATGGATACGTCAGATGTTGTAAATTTTAAAACAGAAGAATTTAATGATTGTTATGTCAAAGTAATAGTTAGAAATAAAAATAATTCATTTTTATATGATTCAATTATTGATAAGTTAGAAAATAGTGGAGCTATAGATATTAAATCTGTCGATGATAATTTACATATCGATACTATAGAAGCAGATGATATTATTAATGAAGCAGAAGATACTATTACAATAATTAAAAATGAAATTTATAAAACAAAATCTGGCGATTTAAAAAGCATTGAAAAAAATATGATTAGTTTATATGAAGAGGCCCTTACACTAGAATGATTGAATTCAAATATGTAAAATGGAAAAATTTTCTAAGCACAGGAAACGATTGGACTAGACTTGAATTAAACCAACACAACATGACATTAGTTATTGGAGAAAACGGAGCTGGTAAATCTACAATGCTCGATGCAATAACATTTGTGTTGTATGGTAAACCATTTAGAAAAGTAAACAAGGGTCAACTGATCAATTCTATAAACAATAAAGAATGCTTAGTAGAGATTGAATTTAGCATAGGAACAAATGATTATCGTGTTAAAAGAGGCTTAAAAAAGAATATATTTGAAATATATAAAAACAATGAACTTATTGAGCAAGATACTAAAGTATTAGATTATCAAACTCAATTTGAAAAAACTGTTTTAAAGCTTAATTTTAAATCGTTTTGTCAAGTTGTTATTCTTGGATCAGCATCATTTATTCCTTTTATGGAACTAAAGCTAAGTGATAGAAGAGAAATAATAGAGGATATTTTAGATTTACAAATATTTACTATTATGAATTCTTTGCTTAAGAAAAAAATGGAAGTTAATAATAAAGAAATTGTTGATGTAGATTATAACATTAAATTAATAGAAGAAAAGATAATATTAAAAGAAAAACATTTAGAAGAAATGAATACAAATCATCAGGAAATAATTGATGATTATAAAAGAAGAATTAAAAAAAACGAAAATATGATTTTTGACAATGATTTAGTTATTGATGAAATAAGTGAAAAAATATCAAATCTTCAAAATAAAACAAAAGATGTTAATAAAATAAAGAAGCAATTAGAAGAGTTTAGACAAATAAAAACAAAGATTGTTACAAAAAGATCAAATATTGAAAAAGAAATATCTTTTTTTAATAATAATGATGTATGTCCAACATGTAGTAGAGATATAGATAAAGAATTTAAAGATAATAGAATATCTGTTAAAAATATTTCTATTAAAGAACTATCAGATGGTTTAAATAAACTAGAAAACAAATTAGAAGACATATCAAAAAGAAACGAAGAAATAACTAATATTAATAATGAAATAACTTCTTTGAACACAGATAGTATTATAAAAACGAAATATAATAAAGAAATTAATAGAAACATACAAGATTTGAACAAATCTCTTGAGTCTATAATTAATAAATATAGTACAACTGAAGGATCTAAAGAAGAAATTTCGTCTCTTGAGAATGAATTGAATAAGTCATCAAAACTCAAAAAGAATTTACACATCAATAAAGATATTTATAGCGTGTGTTCTATTATGTTAAAAGACAATGGTATCAAATCAAAAATAATAAGTCAATACGTTCCGGTTATAAATAAACTTATTAACAAGTATTTAGCAGAATTAGAATTTATGGTTCAGTTTGAACTAGATGAAACATTTAATGAAACCATTAAATCTAGATTTAGAGATGAGTTTAGTTATGCATCCTTTTCAGAAGGAGAAAAAATGAGAATCAATTTAGCTATACTATTTACATGGAGAGCTATAACAAAAATAAGGAATTCTGCTTCTACAAATCTTTTAATATTAGATGAAATTTTTGATGGCTCATTAGATGCTGCTGGAACTGAAGATTTTATGAAAATATTAAATAATTTAGTTAAAGGAGTAAACGCTTTTATTATATCTCATAAAGGCGATCAATTACATGATAAATTTGAAAAAGTAATTAAGTTTGAAAAAGTTAAACAATTTAGTGAAATATCAACATAGGAATATAAAAATGTATGCAGTTAAAATAAAAAACCAAGATGGATCTGAATCTTATATGACTAATTTTTCAGAATTTTTAAATAGCCCATCAGCCCAAATAACAACATTTGAATCATTGAGTGAAGCCGAAGTATGGGCTCAAAACGTAGAACTATCTAATTATAGAATAGTATCTTTAAATGAAACAGCACAATTAAACGGATAATATTATGATACATGATCTAGTTGAATCAACAAATCCAATTTTAAAACAAAAAATGGATAACTTTGATTTTATAAACCCGCCAGTAGATCCAACAGAATTAACTAAAGATCTATTAGAATCATTAAATAGATATAATGGATATGGGTTATCAGCCAACCAATTGGGTCTTCCATATAGAGTTTTTGTTATGAAAGGCAACCCAAATTTGGTTTGTTTTAATCCAAAAATTGCTATGGCCGGAGAAGAAAAAAATGTGTTAGAAGAAGGTTGTTTGAGTTTTCCAAACTTAGTTGTTAAAGTGCAAAGACCAAAGCATGTTAGAGTAAGATTTAATACGCCATCTGGTATTATAATAACAAGACAATTTACTGGAATGACTGCTAGAATTTTTCAGCACGAATTAGATCATTTGGATGGTATTCTTTTTTATGAAAGAGCAAATCGATATCATAGAGATATTGGATTTAAAAAAATGAGAAAATGGAATAAGCAAAAAGCTAAAGAACCCACTAATTTATGGAAGTACACACATGCCTAAAAAGAAAACAGGAAGAAACCAAACTTCAAAAGGTGAAAGAAATAACGTAGCAAAGTCTGCTACAAAGGCTGGAAGAAGAGAATACTTATCAGTTCCAGTACTTAGATTACAAAATCAACTTAATGCTCTTCGTAAAAAGAAAAGAGTTGTTTTTACAATTAGAAATCCAAACGAAAATGAAACAAATAAGCAATATATTAAAGTTGCAACATCTGAAGAAAGTAAGAGAGCATAATGATAAATGATAAAACACTCACATGGACATTTTTTCTAATAGACATCTTAGTTCTGTGGGTGTTATATTATACTGGAAATATCATTTTTATTATTGATAATGATATAAGCAATATTGCTATTATTATTATTAGTATTTATTTTGTGTCAAATCTTTTGTTTTTTAAGATGGCTTTTTCAAAAGCTACTTATTTACCAGATTTAGAATATATAAAAAATATATTAAGCACTATATCTAATAGTCTTATTATGGCTGGTTTTATTGGAACTTTGTTAGGAATCATGGTTGCTTTTTATAATCTTTTTGTTGGAATAGATTTAAGCAACTTCTCGCAATCGCAAGAGATCATTGCTCAAATGAGCAATGGTCTTGGCATAGCATTTATTACGTCTCTTGCTGGGATGGTTTCTGGGCTTCTGATCCATATAAAATTATCGGTATTAGGTTATGAATAACAAGTTAGACACAAAAACAGCTCTAACTGATGTTATAACAATAATAGCGTCGTATTTCATTATGCTATTCATAATAGCATTTTTAAATATGAATCCAATATCTAAAACAAAAGATATTGATAGTATAGATAGGTTCTTGATTAATCTAGAGTGGGATGATAAAAACTCGAGTGATTATGATTTGTGGATAATGGATGCTTCTGGTGATCGAATTGGTTATAGCAATAAAAATGGCAGGATATCATATTTAGATAGAGATGATCTTGGCACAGCTAATGATAAAGTGATTATCAACGGCCAATTATATGAAATAGATGTTAATAGAGAAACTATATTTATTAGACAATCTGTTGACGGTAGATATTATATTAGTGTTCATTGTTTTAATAAAAATGGCCAGCCAGATGCTACTATAACAGTAACAGTGGTTGATATTAGAGCTGGAGCTAGAGAAATTGCTAGAAAAGTATTAAACAATTTTGAATCTAAAGAAGAAAAATTTGTTTTGTCTTTTGAAATAGTAGATAATGTTATAGTTGATATTGATTATACGACGCCATTTAGCATATTAAGTGCTGGTGCTAAAACAAATAGAGGAGCTACAAGTCAGTGATAGAATTATTATTTCAGAATTTTGTTTTAATATGGCTGTCTATAGGGAGCATGATTTTGCTCCTTACGTATTTTGGACAAACAACAAAGAAAAAAATATTTTTCTTTTTATGTACTATATTAATAGTTTTTTCTATATCTTATTCGATATATAGAGAAAATATGCTTTCTTTTAGACCTATTGAAGGATTTCCAACAGAAAAAGTAAGATATATCGCTCATAATATATCTTTGGAAAATAAAAAGAAAGTTATTGGTTTGTGGGCATACAATGTATTCAAAAAAAGAAATGTGTTACACATATTTGATTATGACGCTGACACAGAAAAGACTTTAAGAGAAGCAGCAAAACGACAAAAAAATGGATCTTCAACCATCTTAAGTATGATTGAAAGCCCAAATTCATCAGACGGTGTTCAAAGCGGAGCCAAAATGTTAGGACAAATTGAAACTGTTAAAGGATTAACAAAAAATTAATCTAATTTTGGCCATTCATACGTATGATAAAAATCTTCAACCATAGCCATAAAAATAGCTTTAGCCAGCCATTTACTTTTTTTAGAAATAGAAACACTAGCTATATTATTTGTTGTGAGATCTATTTGATGAAGCCCATTAGTAGAAGTGATATTTAAAGAATATTCGGGATACACATATTCCAAAAAATCCATAGCGTCTTGTATATTATAAGATGGATTGAAATCTCTAGATCTATATTTTCCTGGGAGTTTTTGATTCTGAAGAAGATATTGTATTAAATGATTTTCAGTTTGTAGATCTGAAATAATATCTTCTCTATCTAATCTATCTTTTGATTCCATGAAACTTTTTTGATATTGATGCATTTTATTATATTCTTTCTTTTTATTAAATAAGTTTTTCAACGAGAATTTTTTCATTCGCATATGCTTCTACTTCCCATGGAAGATTATAGTATTCTTCCAACGTTAGAAGATCTAAATCGACAAGTTTTGTATGTGGCATTCCATTCCACCATATCCATTTTCTGTTTTCATACCAACCATAACCTAAACGCTTTTTATAATGTTGCTGAGCATGAACTAGTTCATGGCATAATCCAATTAATGATTTTTCATAATTTAACTTACTATTTATGGATATAATTTTACTTGCCATATCATATAAAGCGACAGTGCAAAAAACCTCTCCATTATATACTTTATCGCTTTTATCAAAATAAGAAGAAATAGATATTATTTTTAGTTTAGGATCTAAACTAAAAATATTATTACATTTAACATATTCCAATATTTCATTATATGAGAATTTGTGTTTCATCTTTAAAAAGACTCTTCTGTTCTTGCGTTAAACTATTATAAAAATTAGTTCCTAGAATTTCTGTTTGTCTAGCTTCTATTTCCCATGGCAACATATCATAATCTTCTCTTTTTTTAAATATTGCTAATTCGTTTACTTCTTTAGTATAGTTTTCACCATTCCAAAAATGGTTTAACTTACCGCCAATCATTTTTAATTGAGCTCGTTTTCTTATATATTGTTCTATATGAGAAAACTCATGTGATAAAAGTTCAAAAACATTTTTACTTATGATATATTCTTTAGCAACATGGACAGAAAACTCTCTTGGCCTATACCAGTCATCTAAATATGAACATGAAGCCAATTCCATCGCTTTAGGATCATAATCAAAATATCCTATATAAACATATAAATTTGCTCTCATTTTATAATGATTATATAAGTCATGTAAAAACAAAGTAATTAAAAATTTTTGTCTTTTGTTAAAATGCTTTCCTTGTTGATAGTCAATTGTAAATGCCAAAAAATTATCCTTACGTTTTAATCTATAACTTTTCATAAATACTCACATAAAATTAAAAGTATACCAATACTAACGACAGTATTTCTATCTCTTGATTTATTCACACGAGAAAACAATATTCGTCTTTGATAATATACCATAGGCGGCCATACAATTTTGCGTTTATTAAATTGTTCACTTAGTATCTTCATATAATCCGTCCTCAATAGAGTAGCCATACGAAAAAGCGACAGCAGGCATTAGCCGTGATTGTGGAGTTATAAAATTATGACAACATGGAGTATTATGATATATTTGCTTTAAAACAATATCAATAATATTATCACTTAATACATAACTAAGATTTCTCACAGTATTTCCTTCATTACTAAAACTGCTATATCACAAGAGATTTTATCTATATGATTGGCGTAATATATCATTTGCAAGTCCCATAAAATATACAATTATAGCAGTATGCCGGAAATTTTTTCTATCTTTTGTATGGGTGCTGAATTTGCTCAAAGATGACAACATAACTCCATAACATATACTACTATCTATTTTTTCACCAAGATGCTTCATTATTTCTCTCAATAATATCATATAATAAAACAAACTGGTTAACTATATTGCTATGACCAAATACTTCTCTATTTTTTATATAAGAGTCAACGCTTATATAATTTTTTGTTGCTTGTATAACGCAAATAGCAATATCACTATCAATTTTATTATCATAATATTTCATTGTTCTATATTTACCAAAATTTCACTAAATAAATTATTAAAAAGACTAAACATTTCACTATGCTTAAATTTAAATTGAACATTATGAAAATGAGAAACACCACAATATAAGGGTACTTTTATTATAGCTTCGCTACAAACACTACAATCTATTTTACTATTATATCTTTTCATAAAGATTTTTTATTCCATACTTCTCTCCAAATCGAAAGGCCAATTTTATCCCAGATTTGATCTCTAATTTGATATTCAATATTATCATATACTTGCCTTTCGACTTCATACAAGATTTGATTTCTAATATCATCCCATATATCGTTTCCGGTCCAGCTTTTTACACTTTTAACTTCTAGACGTCCCCATACTTTTTCGTGTACATACTTCATTCAATTATTCCTATATTTTCCTTAATATTTTATGGTCCGGGAGCCAATTATAAAAAGTGTTTACTAATCTGGCATGCCCAAAAAGTCTTTTATATTCTGGTCATTGCATTATATCACAACTAAATGTACGATATACTCCACAATTTAATGAAATATTACGATCTATTATAATAGAAAAAGGTTTCAACTTAAATACCTCCTAAACTCGATAGACACTAACCAATAATATGAGCCAAAGCGATCAATCATATAGTCATATTTAAACACAGTTCTGGCAGCATTCTGTTCATGCAATGGTTTTATTATTAAAGAACGGCCATGTACTGCGAACAATAAGCTTTTCATTTCTGAAGACCTTCGCTTATAGCATTATAATAAGAACCAAATCTTGTGATTAGCTTATATTGATCAAATTCATTTATCATATTATAATTCTGTAGGCCACCAAGACGATTGCCTATAACCTCTAAAACATTCATAATAAGATCAAAATCTGCTTCATTGCCTATAAATTTCATCTTTTATACTTTCATGCTCATATAGTAAGATCCAAACTGTATGATTAGCTTATCATGATCAAATTTATTAGATATATCACAATAATAAGTAAAACCAAATTGTTCGTGCACAGCTGTCATAGTATTTAAAACAATAGCAAAATCTACTTCATTACCAATGTACTTCATTGATCTATTCGAATCTTTTATTTGCAATATGATCTTCAATATCCATTATTATATCTCAATAAAATGAGTATCAACTCTTTCAAATTTACCAAAAGACAAATCAATCCAGTTCCTTAATAATGGAGTTTTATAATAGACATTATCCATTGCTTCATTATGTTTACCTGTATAGTTTTTCATGTTTCTATATCTCCATTAATACTATTATATAATACATTAAACATAACAGCCATCTTAGTATGACCAAACTTATTTCTACACGCACTAACAGAAAGGAAATCGTTCATATAGGCTTCCATATAGACTCTTGTCGCTGCTACAACACATAAACCAACACCAGTCATGATTTCACCACTATAATATGTCATGTTTCTATCTTTTCCTTAACAACAGAATATAATAAATTAAATCGAGAGTATGTATTTACGTAGTCAAAATCGGACATATTTTTATAATAAGCATTAATATTATCCGTATAATACGTTACTGCAATTATAACACTAGCACAGTTCACAGTATCTATTTCAGCATTATATCTTTTCATTTTTTTACGATACTTTATATAATTTATTTCTTATCTTTTCCCACATCTGGGATTTGAATTCCAGACGAACTTGATTTTCGACATAGTCTACTACATATTTAACTGCTTTAAGCCGCGGCCTAACTCCTACTATATGTCTTACATAACTTGTAGATTTATTAAGAATTTTGTTACTTAGACTCTTCATTTTCCTATACATCCATTTATATCATCATAATAGCGGTGAAATAATACTTTTATTTCGGCATATTCAAATTCAGCTTGAAAATCAAATAAGCATGACACAGCCTCTCCAAACTCTTCATGTATGTGTAGAGTAACACTTCTAAAATTATCTAGATCTATCTCTCTATTATATTTTTTCATATTTTTCTATTGGTTATCTCATCATTAATAGCCCTATAATAATCTACAAATTTAATATAAAGAGCATTTGATGTTTCGCGGCCAACTTTATAGATTATACTTCTTGAGTTATTCATTCCTGGATCTATTGTTCTACTTAAGTATTTCATGATATTCTCACATATTTTCATTCAAATAATCATTAATAGAGTCATATAGTATACTAAACTTAATGACCATATCATTTCGGCCAAACTCGGTTATATACTTTCTTTGCAAATTGGCTTCTAAAATATTAGATAATAACAATATCATATTATACCTAGAAATACCAAAATCTGAGTCTATTCCATAATAATGCATAATATTTTTATTCTTTCAAGGTTCTGCTCAACTCAAGGTTCTGCTCAACTCAAGGTTCTGCTCAACTCAAGGTTCTGCTCAACTCAAGGTTCTGCTCAACTCAAGGTTCTGCTCAACTCAAGGTTCTGCTCAACTCAAGGTTCTGTCTATTTTTTTCTGCAGAAAAAATCTGAACAATATTTAGCCACAGGGTTTAACCGTAGAATTTTCTCAGAACTTATTTTTTGTTTTTGAGCTAGAATTTTTTCAGAACTTATTTTTCTCTATACATTGATCATCTGAGTCACCACGCCATTTTTTATTGGTTCTCGCGCGAATGTTACTCTATTCGATAGAAGTCTACTTCATGGATACTTCTCATATAGTTCTTTAAGCTCAAGCATATCAGCATAAGCTTGTGATAAGTTCTTACGAATAACATTATTAATGTGTACTTTCCTAAGCACTGACCACTCTGCACCATGACGATCAAGCTTAACCACATCCCGGTGAAGATTAGCATGCGTCTGAAGAATATTGCGAGCTGCCTGGTCAATATCGTCTAAAGTCATATCTGTTCTCCTCTATATAGCCATACTACATCAGAATAGAAGAAATGTCAATAGGTATTTTTTAATTATTACCTATTGACATTCTTCAACTTTCAACTTTCAACTTCAACTTTTACTGCTGATGTACTGATCGTAGCGCTCCATGCAGCCGTTGACGCGGTCATCGTTAGCACTGTAGAAGGTGTAGTTACCAATCTGCGTAACACAATCACTGTCTACGTACTCGAAACCACCGTAGTAGTTGAGCGACCGAGCGTAACCGTGACTGACAATGATCCCATCATCGGTTACCCATACCATGCCTGCGCGTGGATCGAGACCCAGTGCTTCGGTTGATACGCATTCGGCTTCATTGAGCTCGGCCTTGATTTTATCATTGACTTCATCCACCAGGCTGTCGATGTTAATTTCTGCGTAATCCAACATAATCGTTTCTCCTCTTTGCTTTGATTATGATTAAATATATCATATTAAGATCACAATGTCAATAACAAAATGATCTTAATATGATTTATTTTGCTCAATCGAGGTATGGCTCAGCGCGGCTGAGATCGCTGTAGCAGCCACGTTTCTGAACCATGCTGTAACCATAGATCTCCTGAAGGGCCATACCCAGCAATTCATCGAGGAACACCTCGTCACAGGCTTGCTGATAGTTGACAATGAATGGTACAATGAATATATTGCCATCAAAATCGAGGGTTGTGGTGCCATCCTGGACTTTTACGATGTTAGCGAATGTCTTCATAATCTTTTCTCCTCTTTAATTATGATTTCATCATAAACCAAAAGGGGGCTGGTGTCAACCCTTTTGTTGAAATTAAAGTGGAGTGTAATTACCCATTGACAATCCATGCTCAAGTGGTTTACAAAAAACCTTACCACCAATGGTTTCCCAACATTGATTCGCTGGCAATAGAGACATATTGTCTGGTTTGACTCTAAGAAGAACAGCATCACTATAAAAGCGCTCTACGATTTCGACGATAGTACCCTGCCAACCATCATAATGCTTTACACGGCCACCTACTGCAAAAACCTGACCGGCCATATTTTCCACTGTGTGCGTCATGATCTCTTCTCCTCTTGGGTTGCTCTTGATTATGATTAGATCTTAAACTAAAAGGGCCACAATGTCAACAGGGTTTCACTATAAATTCAAATTATTTTGATAAAAAAAGAGGGCCACTGAAGGCCCTCTCTTCTGAGTGGTGTGATTATGCCTTAAGAGGCTTCGGCGTACTCTACTGCCCTCTTGAGAGCGCCGGTCTTTTTGTTGCGATTTCCACCGAACCAGGAGTTAGCCAGACGGGACTCTTCATTGCGACCGAGGACGTGATCGGTCATGAAGGTGATAGCATTGAATGGCTGCCACCAAGTGCCTTCAGCGAACTCATGACCTGGCTGAGTGTGAAGGATATCCAGGGCAATCTGAGCATTCCGGCTGATTTCCTTCTCAGAGGTGGAGCTGGTAACCGGGAAGGCTTCCTTGAAGTACTCCACAATATCCTCTTGCTTGGCCTTCTTAGAGCCCAGAAACGCTGCCGTTTCCTTGTAGGTACCCAGCTTCAGAGATGCGATGCCGAGGGTTTCCTTGACCTTGTTTGCATCGAAAGCCGTACGATGGCTCCAGGTAACAGACTGGGCCTGAGCTCCCTTGGTTTCCAGGGCAAAGGACAGTGTGTTGTTACATACCACACGGATCGGAGTGAACATCACGTCAATGGACTTGCCATACTGGTGAGGGTTCGAGAAGAGCAGATAAGAGTCGATCTGATCACCCTTGAAGAGTTCAAAGGACTCCTTGATCTTCGCCAGGGCCCAGACAATCTGGCCATCCCGGAGAGAGCCGGCGGTATTCATTTCCATATCACCTTCCATCACGAAATCATGGAAGAAAGTGAAGGCTTCAAGGTTCTGACAATCTTCCCAATTTGGGCCGACATTGGTCAGGATGGTTCCACGATCCTTGCGAATGAGGGCCTGCTGGCCAGTGAAGATCTTCTTGCCGTCATATTCGACGAAGGCGTCGACCTGCTCGGTTTCCCAGTCCAGGCCAGCTGCTTCCATCATCTGGACTGCAGTGAGATCAGCCGGGACCGACTTACCAAGACCGTGCCAAGGGACATCCCCTGCATAGGCCATCTGAGCGACTCCATCAATCATTTCGATATTATGTGACATATATTTCTCCTTTGTTTAATATGTCTGTTTCGATCTAACTAGAATAATCTATCACACTAAGATCAAAGTGTCAACAACTAATTTGAATTAAATGAAAAAAAAAATGAGGGGTTGACATTCTTGCCATTTGTTGCCACAGTCTCAGCAGCGCCCCTCAGTTGGGAGAAACCTAATAGTCCTCGTTATCGTATTCGTATTCGTCTACTTCATCATCATAGTCACAATATTCGTCATCTTCGTCCCAGTCAGGATCAGTATCAATGACAATGTTTCCAAAGTGTATCTTGCCATCTTCTTCGAAAGTATGGAAATTAGACTCAAACTCTACAATAGAGCCAAGTTCTTTCATTTTCTCTATATCAAAGTTTTCGATCATGGTAAGATCATCAATTGCAACACAACCAATTGTTCCAGAGTCCACTGAATGGCCGTCATAAACACCATCACCATACTTGGTGCCATAACAAGCGAAGTGGATCAGACCCGTTTCTTTTGGGTTGCCCTTCAATGGGAAAGTTTGATCAAATTCACCATCACCGACTTTACCATCAAAACAAATGAGATCACATACCCGAGCCCAATTATCTATACCATCAGGCCCTTTTGTAGAGTGGCGAATGACATAACAAAGATCACCAATATAATATGTTCCAGCTTTCATCATAATCATTTTCTCCTCTTCTTGATTATGTATTGACATTATCACATTTGAATGATAATGTCAATACTTATTTTTGCTTAATTATAAATTTCTTCGCGCTCATCGTTCAACCACTGAGACAAAGCAATGATCATTTCCAATGCATCTTTTTTGCTCAGTTGAATGAACCTTGGCTCATTTCGATCAAAGCTATATTGCTTTGTAGTAACCTGGATACATCTACCACGCTCTACTCCACCATAAAAATTGGTCAACAGATGGTTCTTGGTTGGTTTCAAATTAGTGGACATTTTGTTCTCCTCTTGATTATGATTTCATCTTATATCAAAAGGAGGCTGGTGTCAACAACTATTTTCTTTTAAATGGAAGTTTTTCGTCGCCTAGTTCCCTCCATCCGTCTTCAATATATTTCTCGAGGCGGGTTACTGGGACCTGCTTTGTTTGCTTCCTCTTGATCACCCAGATGAAGGTTCTATCCATTGTCAGGATCCTCCTCTGGAAACTCGGTGAAATATCCATCCTCGCGAAGAGTGTCCAGCTCAGCGTCGGCGTCATTCCAGCCATTATGCCAATTCTGGCGACGATCATCTTCAGAGCCATATGGATTTTCAGTGACTTGAGCACCAGCCCCGCGAGCTTCATAGCCTATGCGATAAGAGTCATACATCATCATTCTCCTCTTCCTGATTATGATTTCATCTTATATCAAAAGAGAGCTGGTGTCAACATGGTTTCACTATTATTTTCAATCATCAAAATTATCATAATGAACCCACCAGCCTTCGCGCCAGGCTATACTTTTGTCATCTAGTGGTGGATATGGATTGTTACTAAGAAGCTTACCCTCGCTCCTAGCGTAATATCCAGCGTCAAATTCCTTATTGTGCTTAGCAACACATTGTTCTGCCGTCGTCATCATCATTCTCCTCTTTGATTATGTTGACATCCTATACCAAATTATATAAGATGTCAACATTTATTTTAAATCAAATTCTGCTCCTTGGCAGCTTCGAGGATTGCCTTGTCCATGGCCGGCTCAGTCTTTTCAAAGCACAGATCCCAGTTTATATGGTTTTGATTAAGATCATATGACCTAATACTAAAGTATCTTGAGATGGCCTGATTTCTATTTCCTCCACCATTGTTGTAGATATCATGGTAAGCATTGGCCATCTTCCGAAGCCGCTCCAGCTTGGAGCTACGTGGCATGGTCACCTCACCATAGGACGGAATGAGCTCTGAGAGTTGATCATAAAGTTTGGTATGAGTTCCATTGTTATTCCAATAAGTGTTGTTTTCGTCCATAATCATTTTCTCCTCTTCTTGATTATGTATTGACATTATCACATTAAAGCGATAATGTCAACACTTATTTTTAAATCATTTCAATAATTTCCAGTGTCTCGAGAGGTTGAACGTCGATGATCATGTCAACCTTAAAACACCTCCAACCATCATTTTCGAGGTCCCAGACACGGACAATATTATCTGGTTCAGGAGAACCACCACCAGAGGCCGTCCAGCGTTTGTTGATGTATTCCATGTTGAGAGTGCATACCAATTCTCTGATGGACCCATCAACCTTTTGAAAAGTGACTGTCTGAGGCCTGGTAGCAATGAGTGTTTTAAGTTCATGTTTGGTCATAATTTCTTCTCCTCTTTAATTATGATTTCATCTTATATCATATTTCACGTGGTGTCAACAGGATTTCACTGGGTTTCACTATTAATTTGAAAAAAATAAAATATTATAATGAATACGCGCGTGCACGTACGAGCTACCCTCCCTCCTCTCCCTTTCAGGGTACCCTTTTTAAGATGGAATGTCAATAGGCAAACCTAAAATAAAGTGATTGACATTTATCGCAGCTGTGATACTGTATTATATTACATCAAAGGACGCCACTTGCGTGACGCCCCTGAGACGGTGATGTGTGTGAGGGTGGAGGTCCTCTACATCAACCAGTCGATGATCTGCTCCATGTATACGAGAGTAAGGAATACCGTATACGGAAAACCATAACCCAAACTCCAATCAATAACATGTTTCATTAGTTTCCTCCATTTCATTCGTTGTAACGATTGATATTATCCGTGTTGTGAGATCACTTGGCCTTCTAGCTCGCGAACTTTCTTTTCGAGTTCACGTATTCTAGTTGCAGCTGAGGATGATAAAACACTTATATTATGATACTCAACACCTTCGGCCCACTCAGACAAATCATCTAAATGATATACCAGATTAGCATTTGTGATTTGAATTTGTTTAGCCATAATGGTTCTCCTCTAGTTGAAACCATATATCACATTACATATGGTTTCAACTTTCAACTTTCAACTTTCAACTTTCAACTTTCGACTATTTAGAAATGTATTCTACTGCCCATCCGCGTGACTCCAACTCAGTGAAGTCTGCTTTAAGATCAACATAAAATACAGGCTGAACCCTACCTTCGGCGTTATCAACCAATTCATGCCTCAATAGCTGAAGGCCTTGCTTCTTGATTGCGCGATTGGCACCAGACTTATCAGAATAAGACTTATAGTCTGTCTTGGGTTCATCTTCCACTTTTTGGCTTACCACTCGTTCATATTCATTTTGTGCAACTGCAGAAGAAACGTCTTTCTGCAACGATGACATTGTGCTGATTATGTATATATCATATCACAGTTAAAAAGGAATGTCAACACTTATTTTATATTGACATTCCCTTATTTTTGTGTTAGGCTGCTACTTTGAGCAACGACGGAGAAACCTTCCAATGAACCATTCGTCCATTTTCGTTAACATCCACCTTGACAGATTTCTGGTTGATCTTGGTGATCTTACCACTCAAAGGAAAACCACGCTTACCAGTGAAAGTAACTTCCTGGCCCACATAGAACTTCCGGGCTTCAACCATAGTCAAAGCAGACCAGCGCCCACGAGTCATAGAATGGATAGACTCCAATTCAACGCGCGATGCTTCACTGATAAAGACTGCTACTTCTGCAAGAGTTGGTTTATTCATAATGTACTCCTCCTTTTTTCTGAATACTTTTATAATCTATCACATTAAAAAAGGAATGTCAACAATTAATTTTAGTTGACATTCCTTAAAATTTGGTGATCTCTGGAGGATTCGAACCCCCGACACCAAGGGTAGAAACCTTGTGCTCTGTCCAGCTGAGCTAAGAGACCAATGAGTAGGGAGTCAAAGGCGGCACTAGGCGTCGTGCCTGGGCGAGGAGGGACCATATAGCATCGTGCTGTGCCCTTTCGGATTCCTTTGACTCCCAACGCGAGAGGATATACGCTATACTTTATTTATCCTCCATCGCGCAATAGTGTTATAAGTCACTTATAAAAAA
>Ga0222673_1000149_pt1 | contig 41522 bp, 75 predicted proteins | sample AntAcemetagen801_FD_179845 | JGI IMG/M metagenome (GOLD analysis project Ga0222673, IMG submission 179845) | Saline water microbial communities from Ace Lake, Antarctica - #801 | ecosystem: Environmental > Aquatic > Non-marine Saline and Alkaline > Saline | place: Antarctica: Ace Lake...
CAGATATTTCAGGATGCTTAAACCTTAAATGAGTATTTCTACCTCTACTATTTTTTGATATATGCCCACATATTTTACATTCTACCATTATACATTCATCTCGAAGAATATCTCGTTCTCAATGAACTCCTCATCATCAATATCATCACCCACAGCGTAACTATCAAACAAATCACTTTCAATAAATGCGTCTAATTCTTTCTGTTTTCCATCAAGATATTGCTGAATAACTTTTCTATCTTTATCATCATCCATAAAACCATTAGCACAGAACGGTTGTAACTCATTATTAATCTTATCCAAATCAATATCAAATATGCTTAATTTATGTTCTTTAGCTTCATCAACTGTGCAATATTTCATAGATTTACCAGCTTTACCATAAACTTTATTTTTTATTAATCGAATAGTTCCATCTCGACCATTAAAATATCCTTCACTAATTTGTGCTTGAATTGTTGACATTGATTTATAACTAGATGCGTTCTTGACTCTGAACTCTTTTGCAAATAATTCTATAACATCATCTCTCTCTAAATATCCATTCAAAATATATTTTAAATCTTCTCTAGGAAATTTAGCTGTCTGTTGCTCCTTAATCATAGGTAACAACACTTCACTTAATATTATCTTACCCAATGGTGTAGCATTATCTTTAATAACAGGAAGTCCCATACATTTAATGTAGTCATCAGCTATGTAAACATAGTTTTTCTTTTTAAAATCACCAGTCTTCATATCTTTAGGCCACATAATATAATCGAGATAATTTTCAATCTCAATCTCAAACGTTGGTTGTGGTAATGGTACATTCTCATTTATTTCTGATACAATCTTTGCTAAACATTTAGTGACATACGCTTTTGACCATTTCTCTTTTTCTAAACAGAATATCGAATCAGTATCACCTGCAACTGTTTCAAAACCAAATTCATTCATACGTTTTTCCATATATTTATTAATTTGTTGACCTATCCAACAACAATCCCATCCACCATTTTCTGTATAAATTTGTCTGAATACAGCACTTCTTGCAGCACCATAAAATGAATTGATGAATATCTTTATCGCATAAGCTAACGGATTGTTTGGGTCATTCTCTTTTAGATGCATCCTAATTTTTAATTTTTCCATCAAATCAATAGCTAATGGGTGTGGTTTACTAATATTATAATATCCTTTAACTTCAAACATATCATTACCATGCCATATTGTGTCTGGTGCTAATTTAAAATCCTCATCAGTCATACCCTCGACTTCAGCACTTAAATTGAACATTGCGAATATATGTGGATATAATGAACGAACATCAACATACCAAACATTTCTAGCTTCTTCAAATTTAGGTGTAATAACTCTACCACCCATCTTTTCAGCACCACCTATTTTTTCTCCATATATTTCTTCAGCACCTAATGTGTTACAAGCACATTTATATGTCAATGCAGCGATGCTGGATGTTATCCAATGTAATTTATTTTTTGATACAGTATCAATCATGTCTGCAAACGGATACCAGAACTCAATAACCTTGTCAATTAGCTGTTTAGTTACCATAACATCAGCTTTCAAATAGTGCCTAATTTCGACTTGTTCTTCGTCTGTCCAATCGTTTTTATGGAATATTTTATAATCAATATCACCTTTCTGAACATCTAATTTAAATGCTTCAGCCATATGTTTTAAACTATTAGATTTTAATTTAACACCCATCAATTTGGCTCTATTTTTATGACCTTTATGTTTTGCATATCCCAACACTTCCATAATATCAATTTGTGCTTTATATCCATTAAAAAAACCAGTATTATACATTATTGGTGTATCAAATTCTTTTGAATTGAACCCAGCCATGAATTTATGATCTTCAAATATTGTCATAATTTCTTCTTCATTACCTTTAACAATAAAATCCATATATTTTTCATACTTATATGAATAGAACCCAATATATTTTGGTTTTGCATGTTTCAAATAACTTTCAAAATTCCAAATCGGTATTGGAACATCATTATGGTCATGTGAGCTTGTCTCAATATCATATACAAGAATTTCTTTTGTTAATGCTTTAATGTCATCTGGCACATTCATTTAAGTACACCTTTTTCAAAACTAAAGTCATAATTATTATATGCTGTTGTTAAATTGTTCCTAACAATTTCACCTTTTTCAGTTATTGTGTAAAGTATTTCTCTTTTTTTTTCAAGTGCATTTAATAAACCAGCTTTAGAAAGACTCCGTAATACCATTACATTATAATGTTGTGATGTGTCTGATAATCGAGCTATTTTTGATCCATTTTTATTAGGATTAGAACAAACAGTGTTTAATACTCTTAACACTCTATCACATCCTATTTTAACAATATTATTTACCATTTTTTAGTTCACCTTATATTAATTCATTGTTCATAAAATTATACATAAATATATCTTCGTTTACATCGTCATTATATCCTGCATTAAGTTTGATGTAACACCCTTTACATCTAACACCTTTATTGTATTTAGGACATAATTTATTGAAACATTTGTTATTATTCACCATTTAATCCACCTCTTTTATAAAAAAAAAGTAGGGACTAAGCCCTAAAAAATTTATTCTGCTTTCTCAGCTTCTGTTTTTATTTCAAATTCCTTAACAGAATAATTTGTGTTAAATTTGTCACCAATTTTGATGATAGAAATTCCAATTTTGTCTGTTGGTTTTCTTTCCTCAAGAAGTGGTCTTAATTTATTTTTCAATCTGTTTGAAGTTGTTGTAAATAATTTGCCATCTTTTGATGTAATTTCTTCACCGTCTTCTTCAAGAATATCTGCTACTAATTCAATTTGTTCCTTATCAAATTTCTCAACTTTTTCAAGTTTCCAATTTGTAATAACTAATTTCTTAGCTTCGCCTTCTTCAAGTGTTACAAATTTTCCACTCTTTGTTGCTTCATTCCAACTAATTTCTTCTGACATTTTCTTACCTCTTGACTTTGACCTTTGGTCTTGTCTGTTTTGATGTCGGGGTGATGGTAGCCCAATATTGATTTTACACAATGATGTCTTTATGGTATCACTAAGCCATATAGTTTTTTTCGGGCATTATTGTAAAAATAAAAGCTAATTAATTATTAAAGCATTTATTTCATTTATTTGTTTTTCTGATAATTCAATAAATATTGATGGTGATTCAGCTAAATTAATAAAATTTTTTCTAACAATACTTAAACAATTACCGTCTATTGAACAGGTTAGTTTATCTTCCATTTTATTCATCTAATTTTAATTCCTTTGGGAATTGTGCTTTTATCATTTCTTCATATTTTACGAAGTCTAGTTTATTATCTTTAATATGTGCCTTAAACATTTTTGTGTTTAATTTTTCTAATATTGCTACTGGCATATTTTTTCTTGCCCATTCTATAGCTTCTGAATCTTCATAATCGTATGTTTTTGAAACTGCTATAGAAAGACCACCTGTTAATTGTTTGCTTCCTGTTTCTTTATATTCTACAAGTCCTTGCTCTTTTAGTTGTTCCTTGTGATCTACCATATCTTCTTTATGTGTTTTTATTTGATTAATAATGCTACTATTTTCCACATCAAACTGTTCTTGTAGTTCTGATAATTGTTTCTCATATCTAATAACTGTATCTTCGCAGTTTTTATATTGTTTAATTAATTCTTTATTTATCATTTTTTACCTCATTATTGTTAATTTGTTATATAAGTTATATAACTTACATACTAATATATAAACTTTTCTATTTATTCACAAATATTTGATCCCAACCCACACACGCTTATTCTCAAATAAACCAGATTCAGCGTTTTTAATAGCTTTTTGTGAATATTTAATAGGGTTACTACTTAGTATTGCACCACATTCTTTTTTAATTTGTGGAATAATACCTTTTTCTTTACAATATTTAGTATAACTAACATGCAAATCCTCAGCAACAATATAATCAGAGTTATTTACTGTTATCTCACAACAATCTATTAAAAACGACTTCATTGAACTAGAATTCTTGTCCCAAAAATCTTTTACTTCTTGTGTTGAAACTGAATTTGTAAATTGTCCTTTATTTTTCCAAAGTCTATGCAATCCTTCTAATGACCAATTCAACATACCACTTAATTCAGATGATGTTGTGATTTTATCTGTCATTTCAATATCAGCTATCTTATATTTACCACTAGCTTTATCTTCATCAGACAATAAATCGTAATCAATCTGCTTCTTAAATGAGTATGGAAATTTGATTACACTCCATCTAGTAAAAAACCCATCTGATTTATCGTCAGTATCTGGTACATTATTTGCTGCAAAGAAAAACTTAGCATAATTCTTAAACTTAACTGGTGTCATAAATTTCCTATGAGCTTCAATTGAGTCACCAGATACTAATTTCTTGAACAACTGTGATTCATTAAGTTTCTGCCCACTAATATCTGCATTCATATTAACCATTTTACCAAACAATCCAGCAGCTGAGAACTTCTCTGTATCTAAATCATGTAAACTAACATTAGATATGTTACTAACACCAATCAATGATTCAAATCCATCTAATAATACAGATTTACCATTATCACCACCACCTATTAAGAAAAATGCCTTCTTATATTTATTATCTTTCCATAAACAATAACCAAAAGCCTCTTGTATTGTTTCAATATCTTTTTCTGTCTTAACAGTTGATTTTAAAAATCCCATGAATTTCTCAGACTTAATATCTGGATTATAATATACTGGTAATTTATTAAAAAATATTCTACTAGATGTAAAACCAGATAATTTGTTTGTTCTAATATTCAATATACCATTCATTACTGGAACTTCATCTGGATATACTGTATTAAAAAAATCCTCTTCCTCAACATAAGTATCACGCATAATCTTTTCTAAAACCAAATTATATATGTGTGTTGTAAAATATTCTTGAAGTGTCGCTCTAATAAACTGACCAATATATGATTTTCCATTAGGTATATATATTCCATTATTATAAATCCATACCTCAGTTTTCAAATCATTCCTAGTCGTCATAATTGAATTAGACTCTAAAAACTTTGTCACTAACAATTCAGATGCGTCAGCTTTCAATTTAGCTTGTACCATTTGTTGTGCTTGTTTTATAACAGCCTTTGGAACACCAACTTTGTCGGCTAACCTGTCCTTTACTTCATTAAAACTCTCTTTATAATATTCACTCGCTAAATCAAATATAGACCCACTTCTATTACAATGAAAACAATGATAAAAATGGTCCTCATAACTTAAACAAGCGTTACTTTCTGAACTATGAAATGGACATCCACAATTCTTTCCACTATGTGTGTCAATATTCCATTCTTCTAACAAATCTCGAATAGTTAATTTAGATTTAATATAATTAATGACTGGATCTATTTCATCATTATTTATGTTGCCCTTTCTGTCTACTTTTTTAGGCTCAGCATTCTTAATTTCACCGATACCTGGAATCATTGTTGAACATAATTCCTTAAGTGATTCTAACGGAACATTTTGAATTTCATTATCTCTAACAACTTCATACATGTTATCTACAGTCTCTAATTTTGAGCCTGGTCCTAACACCTGTGTGCCTTTTCCTTGCAAATCTGCCACTCTAATCTTATCCACATCATATCGTGCTCCACTATCACCATCACAATAGAAATAGTAATGATATAACCCCTTAGTTGCCGTCTTACATGTGAATGTGTTCTGAAACAATGGGAGTTTCTCACACGCTTCTTGGAACTTACTAGAATCACAATCAATTACCATCAAATTGTTATGGCCACACAACACACCATATTTCGGTACATTCATAGTGCCTAATTCTTCATATGAATAGTTCTGCTCTTTGTTCCAACCTTTTTCATATGGTACTTTGCATATTTTTGGGTTTTTACTTGGTGTTATCAATATAAATCGTTGGTTGATTAGTTGTTTGGGTATGTTAAGCATTATGCATCACCCATTCAACTATTAAATTATCTGTGTAAATTATCAAATTACCCTCTTTACTGAACAATCTTCCATCTTGTGACATCAATATATCATCAATATAACATTTATTCTTATTATCCCACACTCTAAATTTTTTATCACTCATTGTTCATACCCACTATCCCATATTCACTTTTATACACAGATAAATCTATATTCTCATTTAATTCAATTTTTGTCAAAAGTTTATCAACTTCTTCCCTATTTAATGCCAAATTTGGAACTGCATTATCTGCTGGACTAATTACTATAGATCTAAAATTATTATTCATAATTGTTAACCCTGTGCCACAATATATGAACAATTTTTCGTCTTTTATTAACACTTTTAAAACTTTATCACAAATATTAAATTCAACCGTTTTGAAGTCTTTTGATATAATTTTTAACACCTCTGTTTTTTCTATAAAAAATATCATATTGGTGAAAGTATATAAAACTTTCTATTATTTCGTGATTATTGTGGTAAAAAGTATATACTTTACTCTTTTTCTATCACGAAAATCACAATAATCGCACTTTCCATATTCCTCAGTTCAGTAAAAATTAATATACCTATAGGGTGCAAAACCACGATTATCTTGATTATCTTGATAGATTAACATTTATGCATAACAGGAATATTTATATATAAGTTATACAACTTATATAACATTATGGCGATAAAAAGAATATCAATAAGTGTGGACGAAGATGACATGAATTATTGTGAAAATAGAAACATAAATAAGTCTAAATTATTTAGAAAAGCTGTCCAACAACATCGAGAGTATAAATAATAAAATGAATGATAATATAAACAACGGGGTAAGTATGAAAATACAACAGGTTGATGTTGATAAGATATTGCACTATGATAAAAACACAAAAAAGCATCCAGATGATCAAATAAAGAAGATTGCAGCAGAACAATTAAATCGTAGATGTTATATTATGGAGTTTGAGCCAATATATTGTCAAGTAATAATTAACAGATGGCAGAAGCTAACAGGCAAGACAGCGGAGAAAATAGTATGAGCAACAACGGAAACCTTGTCTCATTTGCAACACGTCCAGTGGAAGAGCGTAAGGCGATAGCACGTAAGGGTGGACTTGTATGTTCAGAGAATAAGAAGATTGCAGCGAGATTGCGTGGATTAAAGAAAAAAGGATTGACATCTGAAAATTCCAAACGATTAATGGATATTATGACTGAAACAGATATGAGTTCATTGGATATTTTATTGTATTTGGAATCATTAAAGAAAGGTGCAACCAATATTAAAGAGAAAACAGCATTAGCAAAGAGTCTTATTGATTGGCATAAAATGCATCACGGTGATAAGATTAAGATTGATATGCAAGTACATCATGTGACAGAAGATATTGATCGATTTTTCAAACGTAAAGGAGAAGGCAAGATTATAGAAGCTGAGATTGTGGAGGAGAAGTAAGAATGAATGCAATAGAACTATTACAAGCAGCTGAGCGTCAAACATATAAAGAACTTCTTGAAGTAAGAGATAAGTGGATAGAATGTAGATTAAAACTATCTGCCCATGAAATAGCTAAGAAGATAGATACTGAGTTAATTGAGAAATTATCAAAAAAAAGAAGAGTATATTAACAAAGCAATAGAGATATTTGGTGAAGATATTGTTAAAAAGGAGGAGTAAAGATGGACAAAAATACAGCAACAGAGTTAGTTGATTTAAAAATTAAGTTAGGGATTATAGAAAAGAAAGATCGAAAGAAGTGTATTGATATTTTAATAGAAACTAAAGAGGGTGATTATTTAGAGCACCAGTCTGCTATTGGTAAATTAAGATATTATAAGGAAAAAGGTAGTTATGGTGATATGAAGATAGTAGTAGATGCAATATTAGAGTTAGATGATAAGAATAATAAAGGTGAGATAATATTTATGTCAACTGGAATAAACCCTAATATGGATTGCAAATGGAAATAAACATACAACCAAATGAATCGTTTGTTGTTATTTGTATGAATGGTAATAAAGAAGAAAGATTGATTATTAAGGCTAATGAAGAGGGAGATCTTATAGGAATGAAAGAGCAAAAAAATCTTGGAGGAATGGTACTTGGCAAAAAAAGAGAATGAATATATAAGATATAATATCACAGCACCAATACATATTACTCCTCCTCCGATGAACATGATATTTAGCGATGTTGAGCATGATGGTAAAGAGATAGGTGCTTTTACATGGGACAAGACAGGCTTCAAATTTAAAGGCAATGCATCCAAATCAGCAAAGATATTTATTGATTATTGTAAACAAATAGCAGATGATTATATTAAAGATAATTATGTGGAGAAGCCAAAAGAGTGAAATATGTAGAACAATTCCCTAATTTAAGTTTAAAGGTTCATGCTGGATATCCAGAGTATATATTCTCTGCATGGACTATGGAGAGATTATTAGAAGACATTCAAAAATATTGTATTGATAGACAGAGACTTAAAGAAGCAATTAGTAAATCAGCATTCATTAAGCATTTAACAGAACTACAACAAAAAGAATTATTTAATATGTTATAAACCAGAAACACCACATGTATTTATCGAAGTGCCGTCATGGTAACTGGGAAGTATATGTAGTCGCAATTAATTATCCTAGCCTTAGAGAAATCAGTGACAGATGACAAAAATTGATTGTTGGTGCTGGATTTTATTGTCCATCAGACGAATACTAATGACACATTTAAACAGGACTTTCCCAAGTGAGCTTTTCTGTGTCATTAGTATTTTTTTATATCAGTAGGAGGAGACCATGGTAAATTTTTGGATTATATTTATAATAGTATTTATAATATATTGGTTGAGGTATGACAATGAGCAAATTAGTAAAATGTCTTAGTGATAAAGAATGGATAAAAAAAGGACAAACTTGTTTATTCATTGATGAAATAGAAAACTTAGAAGAACATGGAGTTTATTCTTTTAATGGAGATGTTCATTATGGATATCATATGGAAGATTTTGAAGAATATAGAGAGGCGATAGAATGAGAGATGATATAATCATGAACATAATATTGTCTTGATAAACAAAAGGTAATAGATGCAATATATGGAATATTAGGCAAAGAAGATTATCAAGGTGATATGTTTTATAGAAAGTTATTATTAAAAGAATTAAATTTGGAGGAATAAAATGGTTAAAACAAAAGAGAAAGTAAAATTTGGTGATTTAAGTGGACCATGTAAATTTGGTATAGTAGGTGGATATTTCTATATGTCAATATTCGTTGTGTCATTTATCATAGGATTTGTGATTGGATTCACAGGAGCGATTTAAAATGGTAAAGATAAAACAGATAAAAACAAACAAATCAAAAAGAAAAGCAAGAATAACTGTAAAAAGTCTAATGTTAGATGTTAAGAAAAAACTTAATAAAGAAAAAGTTACAGCAGTAATGAAAATACTTGAAGATAAATATAGATGTCTTGATACTGCAAAAAAAGTTGTATCTAAATTAAAGCAACAAATTGCTGAAATAGAAGATATGGATATTGAAGACATAGATACAGAAGATTTTGAATACGAAGAATGATTCCTAAAGCTAATTGGTATAGAGAATCTGTAATGCAATTTCATAGAAGTATCATTCTATGGGATTGTATTTGTGACCATTTTGCGACATATATACCAATGACGGCACATCGTCAAATGGTGTTTAGACAAGAGTTTATGCAGCTGTGTAATGAAAATCTTATTATACCTTTAAACTTTCATGGAAAGTTAGGTCTTAATATTGATAAAACAGGATGTAGAATATTTGATTGGAAAATGTTATCAACACCACAAGTTAAAGAAGCTATGAAGTTATGTGGAGACTTTAGAACTATTGAAGTCTGTGACAATCCTATAACACATATAGTATCTACTCTTAGTGAAACCACCTCATTAACTGTTCCAGTATATGAGAAATATAGTAAGTTTTTGAATGTTACATATTTAGTTAATGATGAATTTATGACAGATTGGTGTAACCCACATTATGAAGACCTAAATATTGCTAATAAAAATGTAAAAGAGTGTAGCGTTCAAGAATTATTATTTGCAATTAAGAAAAAATTAGATAAACAGGAGGAAAAATAAAATGGTGAGATAGATGGGAAAATTAACACCCGGCATCTCAAGGAAAGGTGAAAAAAATGAAAGAAGTAAAAAACATAAAACTAATGAAATTAAATAAAGTTAACTCCAATGGTGTTTTATATACTGAAGAGAGCTTTAAAGACTCTCTAAATGACATTGGTACTTGCCCCTTATATGAAAGTTATGATTCAAAGAAGATAATAGGGAGTGTTATTAATATTAGAAAAGAAGGAGAATATATAATAGGGGATATACACATCAACGATGAGTTCAATGAGGCAAAAACCGTCGGTATGTATCTAGAGGTCACACTTACCCGTCATGGGATAGAGATAATACCCATAGATGTAAAGATAAGGGGAGTATCATTAATAAGTGGTAGACATGCGCAAGAAGAACTCAATGATAATATATTATATGCAGAAAGGAATTATGAAGGAGGTCACAAAAAGGGGGAATGAACAACATAATATTATTGAAGACGATATAGAGATATTCAGTAAAGAGGAACAAAACATGTTAGAAGAAGAAACAATAAAAAAAATATTAAAAGTAGATGATAAACACAACTTTTTAACTATAGAAGAAGTTGCAGGACTAGAAGGTGAACATAAAAATGAAGAAAAAAGAATTATTAGAGGACATTAAAACAACGCTTTTATAAATAGAAGATGACGTAGATTATTCTTTACACACAACTACAGAACATGATTGTGGAATCGCAAAGATTATCCTTAAAATAAATAGGACTTAAAAATGAAAAGATTAAAATTAGCAATGGCAATAGTAGAAACATTGTTTGCAATACCAGTATTAGGTATGATGATAATTGTAGGTATGATTTGGATACCGTTAGCATTAGCATTAGTTGGACATATTATCAATTTAGTGTTTAGTGTTAAAGGCAAAGAGAAAACAACAGGTTCAATATTAGGTATAATTGCATCAACAGTAGGATTAATCCCAGTAGTTGGTTGGATCTTACATGTATTAACAGCAATATTTTTATTCATTGAAGCATTTGAAGAATAAACAGTATGTAATTATTACTGATTTTTTTATTTATTTTTATTTTATAATAAAGAGGTGAAATAAACATAATGGAAGACAAACTGACAATATACGAATTAAGAAGAGAAACCATTGCTAAATTTAAAGATGTTATACCCCATGATGAATGGAAGATAATTAATAAGTTGGTTGATACATTGATTGCTTATTATAGAGACAATTATGTGTCACGATATAAATATGATACATCGGCTAATTATAATCAAAGGTTAGAGATCGAGCTGAGAGAGATAAAGAAACAAAATAAAAACCTAAGAGAGTCCTTGGTATTTGTCAAGAGACATATAATGGATTAAAGATGCAGATAGAATATAAAAATTGTGTATTAGACCAACAGGCATTATTTGATACTATTGGTTATGCTCCCCATCCCAAGCAATGGATATTGCATAATTCGAATTCTAAGTTTAGAGTATTAGCATGTGGAAGACGATGGGGTAAATCAGTCTCTGCAGCAGCTGAAGTAATGAAAGGAGCAGTCATACCAAATCAAATGTTATGGTGTGTTGCTCCAACATATGATTTAGCACGAAAGGTATTCAGAGAAGTATATAAATATTTTACACATAAGCTTCCACATTGGATTGAAGTAAAATCAGAATCACGTATGTATTTAAAATTAATTAACGGCACTGTTATTGAAGGAAAGTCAGCAGATAACCCAGATTCTTTGATAGGAGAGGGTGTTGATGGGATGATAATAGATGAAGCTGCTCGTATTAAGAAAACAACATGGGAAGAAAGTTTATTACCTACTTTAACAGATAAAGACGGATGGTGCATTGCTATTTCTACTCCAAGAGGACGTAATTGGTTTCATGAGATTTTTGTTGAAGGACAAGATAATTTGATAATGGATGTATCAAGCTGGACATTCCCTAGTATTACTAATCCATACTTAAATCCGGATGTAATTGCAGCTCAAAAGAGAAGGATCTCAAGTAGAGCAGCAGAACAAGAATATGATGCTATATTTTTAACAGATACAGGTGGTGTATTCAGAAATGTAAGAGGATGTGTCAGTGGTGAACTAAGAACAATAGCAGAAGGAAATGTTAATTATGTTATGGGTGTAGATCTAGCCAAGTATCAAGATTTTACAGTATTAATCGTAATAGACACCAGAGATAATCATGTTGTTTACTTTGATAGATTCAATAAGATAGATTGGAAGTTACAAAAAGATCGTATCATAGCAACAGCCAAGAAATTCAACGATGCCAAAGTACATTTAGATGCAACTGGATTGGGAGATCCAATACTTGATGATTTAAGAGGAACTGGAATGAATATTATAGGACATAAATTTAATAATAAGTTTAAGAATGATATTATTGATAATTTATCCATGATGATTGAAACACAGGAGATTACATTCCCAGAGATTGAAGTTTTAATTAACGAGCTTACTATATTTGAGTATGAAATCACAGCAAGTGGTAGAACAAGACTAAATGCACCAGAAGGATATCATGATGATTGTGTCTGCAGTTTAGCATTAGGATGTATTGGAGCAATGTCGAATAGAACTTGTGATTCCTTCGAAATAGCCTAAATTATATAATTAAGATAATAACATTTAAATATTAATAAAAATATATTTTATTTATCAGGATAAACAATCAGCAATCACTTCACATTCATGGGAATTAAAGATTTATTCACAACTATAAAAGGCAAATTCACTAGTTCTACTTCTAATACTTCCGATGCTTCTGATTTTGGGATTGAATTTCCAGGAACAGTAGATTTCACAGAGCAATTTAAAGGTGAAGTAAGAAATGTTAATAAAACGACTCCTGAAGATTTAGGTGAAGAACATCTGTTTGATTTTTCTATGATGGATAAGTTATATATGACATTCGGAATGGCAACAGCAACAATTGATAAATATGTTGATTATATTGTTGGTCCTGGAATATATTTAAAGGTAGCTGAAGAAGATAAACTTGCACAAAAGGCTAAAATAATACTAGAAGATTGGATGAAGGATATTAATTTTGACACTTTGTTAAGACAATGGACTAAAGAAGCATTAAAGAAAGGTTCAGGTTTTATGGAGTTAGGAGATGAAGAGATCCTTAAAGCTAAAATACTAAATGCAACATATATGTATATTAAACGTGATGAATTTGGTGAAGTCCAGGAATATAATCAATATGTTGGTGGATTTAAAAGATTTGATAAAAAACAAGTGACACATTTCAAGCCAAATGAAGTTGCTCATATTGCATTTAACATAGTGGGTGATTATCCTTATGGAATTGGTATATTATATCCAACATTAAAAACAACAGAATCATTAGTATTTAATGAAGCACAATTATCAATGTTATTAAAAAGAAAAGCTAATTCTCCAATACATGCTAAATTAGGTGATAAGGAAAAAGGTATTATTCCAACTGCTGCAGCATTATCAGCATTTGGTAAGAAAATGGAATGGCTTAATAACAAACATGAATGGGCAACAGGTCCTAATGTTGATATGAAAGTCTTAGAATTTGTTGGTGTTGGTGATAAGTTTAACAGTATTTTAGATTATCAACAAAACATGTATTTTTATACAACTCAGATTCCAGAAGTATTAATGGGTAAAGGAAACATCCCAGAAGGATTAGCAAAAGTACAAATGAAAGCCTTTATGATGAGGATCCAAAGTTTCCAAGAAGAAATCGAGAAGGTAGTTGAACAACAAATATTTAAAAGAATTCTTAATGTTCAAGGAATAGATGCTCATGTTGAATTAGAATGGGGATTGCCAGATGAAGAAGCGTCTAATGAAAAATTAGATAGAGTTAGCAACTTAATGAAGACCCCAACAACAACTAAAGCATTTTATACGTTACTAGAAGCAGAAGCAGTGAAACTATTAGGGCTAGATGAAGACAAATATGAACAATTATTATTAATAGAACCAGAACCTGTTGAAGAGCCTGTTGAAGATAAGAAAGAATTAACAGATAAAGAAAAACAGAAGATAGCCGATGAGAAAGAAAGAGACAAAGAAGAAACTACATCACTACCATTAATTCCAGGAGAGCAAAGACAAGCAATAGATGATGAGCATATTCATACTGAATTATGCACTTGTGATATATGTAATGAAGGAGATATGTTTAAAGAATATAGCCTACAAGAATGGTTAGGTTTTAATTATCAAACATATATAGAAGACATACAAGATGTTATTGCATCAGACCAATTCAAATTATTAAAAGCAACAACACAACAAGATATAAAATTAGGTAAACTTAAACAAGTTAAAATAGAAAAACTTAGAAACATAATGCATGTTGGATTCACAGAAGGAAAGAGTGTAAAATGGATTGAGAACGAAATAAAAAGATCTGTAAAACCTCCTAACACATATAAAGAAAAAGACGGCAAATTTATTAAAACTACTGATAAAAGTTTAAGACCAAATATGATTGCAAGAACAGAAACAACACGATTTGCATCTCAAGGAGCATTAAAGAATTATGCTAGTAAAGGAGTTAAGAATGTTAGATGGGTGTCATCATTAGGAGAAAGAACTTGCCAAGAATGTTCAGCAATGAATGGTGAAATATTTACAATCAACGAAGCAAATAACCAAATACCATTACATGTAGCTTGTAGATGTACATTTGCACCTATAACAGAGTTGGATTTATAATGGAAAAACCAGTATGTTGTGTTAAAGGTTGTGAAAACCCAGCATTTATTTGTGTATATGATGAATGGTATTGTGGAGAGTGCATGCATAAACTTCATAATAATAATAAGAAATTTTTACAAGAATCATTAAAAAGTAAGATCCGAGGTGATTAATATGCCAGATAGAGATGGAACTGGACCAAGTGGACAAGGTGCAGGTACAGGAAAAGGAAGAGGAAATTGTTAAATGGTAGTGTTTATCAGCCCAAGATTTAATCAAAGGTTTTTACGAGATAAATTTAATACAGACATTGTTATTGACAGTGATTCTGCTACAGATTCGCTTAAAAATGAAGATGTATTGGTAACTGGCGATTGGGTAGATTATACAGGTAGCGAAACAGTTACTAGATCTCAAGCACAGTTTGCTGGTGTACCTAACGAATTACAATTATCAAGAGCAGGTATTATGGGTGAAGAGCAGCAACAACTAACACGAAGAGGTAATTCAGCACAAATGTATAGAACAAGAAAACACTTGGAGTATTTAGATTTCAAATGAAAAAAACAGAAGAAGGAATTGAAGTAACAATACGAGAAACAGAAGACATTAAAGAGGAGAATATTAAAGAATTAATATTACAATTGAATACAATAGACAGTACAGAAGCATCTTTGATTACTCCATTAATTAATGGAAAATTACTTGCAGGTATTATAACATCAAATTTACCAGTTCACATTACAATATCATTAGTCAATAATCCATCAATCAAAATATATGATAATAAAGAATTTGAGGGAAGTTATTATTTACCATTTATGATTTCATCAGTAAGTCATTCAGGAAATGTGTTTAACTTTGCTCTGTCTAATTGGATGCTTAATGATATGTTAAAGATTAGCATTAAAGGACGAAAAGAAACTAATACTGAAATTAAATTAAGATATAAATAAGGTGATAACCAATGGTTAGAGAAGACAGAATAAAAACAGCAAATTTAACAACAGATACATTCACAGTAGCAACATCAGGAGTTGCAGTATATTTAGATAATCCTATTAATGGACAGATAGTTCAAATAGACCAATCAGCATTCTGGCAAAATGGTAGTTTATCATTATCAGTTTCAGGAACAGGTCAAGTAATATGGTTAAATAATGCATCAAGTGGTGCAGGAGTGAGTAATCATTATCCAGCACATTTCAATCAAACAGCTGCAGGAAGTATAGCAAACGCATCATTAGTTCCATATTGTGTAGATAATGTATTAATACTTAAAACAGGAAGCACAGCAAGTGGAACAGACCAAATATTAAGTGTAGATATTAAATATATTTAAGGTGAACTATGGCAGAGGCGATAATTGATGGTACAGGAAGTGGAAACTACTGGCGAATAAATTCATCAGGAGCAGGATTAGTAGTATTAGATGCTCCAATAGTTATTGGTAGTGTTAGTGTCGCAGTAGACACAGTTTATGTTCAAAGTGGAGTTACTTTTGTTGATACAAGACGACCTACATTAGATTCTTGGAATCCTGGATTAACAATGGTATGGTCTTCTGGAGTTGGAGTTAATGGTAGTCAATTAACACAAGTAATAAAAGGAGACGGAGCAGGAAGTGTTGTTCAAGATTTATCATGGACAGATGATACATTAACTAATGTAGGAAGTTGGTATTAAATGCCAAAACCAAATCCTCCAAGACCTGATTTTACTAATTTTATTATTGAACATCAAATTTATTCTCATAATGGTGAATTTCTTAAATTAGATGGTTCTAATGCTAATACAGATATTGATATTGGTATTTATAACTTTACAGCTACAGATGGGACAGTAGTAATATTAACATACGAGACAACAGAGGGATGGTATTAAAATGAGCAGTATCTTTAGATTTTCAAGGAATGCCATTTAGTGATGGATTAAGATTATATGTAGAAACAGGAAAAGATGCAAGTTTAACAGTAATATACGAATAATGGAGACAATGGAAGAGCAACATAAAAATAAATTAATAAATAATATGCAAATTAAATTAAGATTTTTGCAGAAAGATTTATTAAAAGCACTAAGATGTGCTAATGTAAGAATTAAATTTTTACAAAATGATTTAGATAGATTAAAAACTTCAGAGGAGGTAAACGAAAATGGAACAACAAAAACAATTAACTAAAGAGCAAGCATTTGCATTAGTAGATAGAGTGTGCTCAAATGTTCAATTAACTAGAGCAGATAATGCATCAGTAATTGCAGCACTTCAATTGATAGCTAAAGAGTTGTCAGACAAACCAGTAGAACCAGTAAAAAAAGAAATAGACAAAAAGGTGTAAAAACCTTATTTTCTTCTTAATTATATAATTAGGTTAATAACATTTAAATATTATAAAAAATATATTTTCTCTATGAGGAGTTTAATTTAAAGGTGGAAAACATGACCGATATATCTAATACAGAAAAATTATGCGAATTTATGGTTCCTATTTCCGAAGCAGTAACAGTCGGAGAAGATTTTATAATAAAAGGAATAGCCATAAACTCAACAACAACACGTAATGGTGTTAAATACACAGCTGAAGAATTATCTAAAGCAGCTCATACCTTAACAGGTAGACCAATTCTAAAAGACCATGAGAATTCTATTGATAACATTATTGGTAAAGTAAAAAAGTCTTCATTTGATAATGCTATAAAGGCAATACCATTTGAAGGAAAGATAATGGAAAAGAAATATCAAGAAATGATAAAAGATGGTAGAATTAATAGTGTTAGTATTGGTGCCATGGTTAAAGAAATAACAGAAGAGAAAGTAAATGAAGATTCTAATGAAACAGTGTTAGTACCTAAGGGTATTGAGTTTGTAGAATTGAGTCTTGTCGCAGTACCATCAGACCCTAATGCAAATTTTGCGAGAGCAGTTTGTGAAAAGTTTGCTAATACAGATAATACAAAAATATTAAAAGAAAATATTGAAAAGCTTGAATTACAAACAGGAATTTTTAAATGCAGAAAAGAAATGAATTCAAGAATAGAAAAACAAAATAGGAGGTTTTCTAAATGACCGAAACAGAAGATATGAAAGCTCAGTTATCCCAATTGGAAGAAGAGTTAAAAAATCTGAAAGAAGCTGAAGAAGTACCTGCAGAGGAACCAGCAGAAGAAGCTGAAGTTCCAGCTGAAGAAGTAGCAGAACCAGTAGAGGAAGAAAAACCAGTTGAAGAACCAGTTGAAGCCCCTGCAGAAGAAGTTGCAGAATCAGAAGAAGTTGCAGAAAAAGTTGATATTTCAGAAATTAAAGAAAGCATTGGAAAAGTGCTTAAGGAATTAAAAACAATGAAAGAATCAAAAGTTAAATTAAAAGGAAAAATAGTAAAAGAAAAAGCAGATTCTGAATTAGATAATTATATGTTTGAAAGAACAGAATTTGGAAAAGGATTTTCAATGTATGAAGACCCAGCAAAGTTGGACGCTAAAAAGTACCAACGATTAGTGAGGTAGATAGAAAATGGTTATGAATCCAAACGGAGCAGTACCAGTACTTGATGGTGGTACTCCAAGAACAATATCAGGATACGCAAAAGAAATTATCTCAGGTGGAATGTTTGTAGCAGCATCAGGAGCAACAGGCGTAGTTTCATCAGGAGCAGATTCAGTTGCAACAAGCGACATTGAATTTACAAATAGTGCAAGTGGAGCAGAATTTACAGGAATTGCTATGAATACAGCAGCATCAGGAGCATTAATAACAGTAGCAACAAGAGGAGTCTTTATTGTTCCAACAGATGCTACAGTAGATGCAGGTGTTTTAGTAAGATGTGATGGACAGCAAGTACAAGCATTAGGTTCAGTTGCAGCAAATTTAGCATCACAGCAACCTATAGGTAGAGCATTAACAGGAGGAGCATCAGGTGGATTTTTACTTGTTGACATCCACGGATAGGTGAAAAGAAGATGACACTAGAATACTTAAAAGAATATTTAAGCACAGCAGATGGTACAGAAGGAAGTTTGTTAATTGCGAAAAAGATTTACGATACACTTATTGAGGAAGTAGATAAAAACTTAATCCCAAGAAGTGAAGCAGGATTATATTTTGGTCCAGGAGACATTCCAGGTTCAAGTATAGACATAGATTTAGCAACAGCTAATACTATGGGTGTTAGAATTGTATCTGAAGGAACAGAAATCCCTATGGATCAAGTTGCTTACACAAGCACTAACCTAAAACCAGTTAAATACGGAGTGGCTATTAGAATCACTCGTGAATTAATGGAAGATGGTAAGTGGAATTTGTTACAACACAATGTAAAAATTGCAGGAAAAAGATTATCCGAAAACGAAACAAGTTTAATATTAAACTCATTCGCAGACGCATCTAATACAGTAACAGGTGGAGCAGCAGCAACAATAGCAAACATTACAAGAGCAATGCAGTATTTAGATGATGCAGATTATCAACCTACTACATTATTTATTGGAATGGAATTCCTTAACGACTTAAGAAACATTGATACTTTCGTTGAAGCAAATAAAGTAGGTAATACTGAAATGCTTGATAGAGGATTTGTAGGAACAATCTATGGTTTGAATGTAGTTAAATTCTCAACAAATGCAGCACCAACAACAACTTGGAGCAAATATGGTATCGTAACAGATAAAATGAATGCTTATGCAATTGCTGAAAAAAGACCAGTATCAGTTGAAAACTTTGACTTACCAACATACGATATGAGTGCAGCAGCTGTAACTCAAAGAATCGTTGTTGAATTAATCAGAGCAGATGCAGTTTGTAAAATTACTACTTCTTAAAGTAGTTTATTTTTTTTTATTTTTTTTATTTTAATATTTAATCAATTCACAATATTGTGAATATCCCGAATAGCTGGATGCCCAGTGTTCAATTGAACGAGTAAGGAGGAACAAATGACAAAAGACGGATTACGAAGAACTAATTTTAGAATAATAAATTTAGACGTTGCAGGTTCAACAACAATTAATACTATTAATGTTACTGGAAGTGCAACATTCTCAGGTGAAATAGATGCAACATTAGGTTCAGTAACAGCTGGAGCATTAATTGCATATAATGATTTAGAAGTTTCTAAGAGTATATTTACATCAGCTAACAATGAAGAAGGAACAATTATAAATAACATTCCAGCAGAAGCAATAATTTCAGGTGGAATGTGGGTTGTTGGAAGTGCAGCAAGTGGAACAACAATGGCTATGGTATCAAAACCAAGTGCAAGTACAACAACAGTTCCATTAGGGATATGTTTAGGAACAACAGCAAGTGGAGCATTTCCAAACATTCAAATCAAAGGACAAAATAATTCTATCATAGCAGACACAACTGTAATTGCAGGAGCATCAGTTTCAGCAGGTTCAGGTGGAGCACATAATACAGGAATAACAACAACTGTAGCAGGTAGAGGAAGAGCAATTGCTTTAAGAGGAGCAGGTTCAGAAGGATTATTATCAGTTTATTTAATATAGGTGACAAAAAAAATGGTAAAGAAAAAACAATCAATTTCAGAAGTAATTCCAGAAAAGGAAGAAGCAATTCCAGTAAAGGAACAAGAAGTTCCTGTAGAACATAAATGTCCAAGATGTGGTGCAAATATGGTTATTACTGGTGGTGGTCCATCTGGTTCAGATTTACATTGTAATAAATGTGGATTAAACAACACAAAGGTGATATAATATGACAACAGGAAGTACAGTAAAAGGTTTAGTTCCAGGATTAAGAGAACATTTAGGTGGAGCAGAAATTATGTATGTTCTAGGTAACCCAAGTGGTATAGTATGTCCAGCAGCAGAAGGAGTAGGTCCAGGACAAGGTGTAAGTGGTGGAGTTGTTGCGTATGATAATGCTAACAATGAATATTATGTTAATAATTCAGGAACAGATTGGTTACATTTAGGAAGTGTAGATTTTTAGGTAATTATGATGGGTTATAAAAAAGGATATATTCCATGGAACAAAGGAATAAATTTATCCCCATCTTATAAACTTAAATTAAGTATTGCACATAAAGGACAAAAAGCATGGCAAGACAAAATATAATTGAAGAACGATTAAATTGTCATTTTTCAAGAATACCGATAGGAGAGGTGGTTTAAATTTCATTATGGAGTTTAGGTTCAGTAACAGAAGCAGTATATGGTTTGGTAGATAATGTACCAGATAATATAAGCGGATTAAGAATGTTAGAGATAGCAGACCAAAAACGTGAGTATATTGAACAATATACAGGAGCAAGTATTGGTTCTAATTCTATTGATATTACATTCCAAGGTCCATTAACAAAACTAACAGCAGCAGAAACATTAAATTATATGCAACTTGTTGGTGCAGATGTTTCATCAGTTAAGTTAGGAGATTTTTCAGAGAAAAAAGGAGCAGACAGTAATATTAATACTGCTGCAGATAATTTTAATAAACTTGCTATGCAAGAATTAAATGCATTTGGTGTAAATATCAAAAGCTATAAATCAAACGGATAGGTGACATATTTGGTAAAGAAAGGAACGATAGAGAAACACCAATTTAAAATTACAATAGCAGTTGCAGTTTTGGTATTATTATTTATAATGACAACTACTTTCACTGTGGCTACTTGGAAATCAAATATTGAATCAGACTATAAAGGGCTTTGTGATGAAGTTAATCATATTAGTGAGAAATTTATTGCTATAAGAATTGATATTGATGAGTTGTCTGATAAGGCTAACAATAGAGATATTCAATTAACCGAAATACAAGTTAAATTAGTTAATATTGAATCGCTTTTACTAGAAGTAAAGCAAGATATTAAAGATAACAGGTGAATACAATGACAAAAATAAAATTAAAATGTATTAGTCCATTTCAACCTCGAGGTATAATAGAGGTAGAACAGAGCGAAGTAAAAAGTTTATTAGAAACAAAACATTACATACTTACTGAAGATGTATTAAGTAAGACAGAACTAAAGATAGACAAAAGCAAAAAGGACGATATCAAAAAGGAATCAAAATATGGTAACAGCGAGTGAATTGCAGAACACCGTTCAAGATGTAATTAATACGAATGGGACTTCTGTTAGATTTAGATATTATAGTGTGACTGATACAGGTTCATACTATGATGATAGTTATAAATATGCTCAATCGGGTTCAGATGTTTGGGCATCAGGATTACAACAACCAATTAAAGGAGCCCAAGGAAGCTCAGAAGCTCGTTTAATTGAACAAGGTAAACTTACTACTAACGATAGTCGATTGTATGTTTTAGGAACAGTAAACACATCTGGAGCAGCTATTAAGGTTGGATTAGGTTCTCCAAACACAGAACAATTTTCATTATTAGACGATGGAGTAGAATCATGGCCAATAGGTGCCGAAATTGTATATAAAAAAATGTTTATAAGAGAACTTCCAACAGGAAGTTTAGATAAAGAATGAAAAAGGTTAATATATTAGGAGTTAATAAAGCAATAGGATATTTGAGTGGTAGAGGTAAAGCGATTGATGCAGCAACCAAAAAAGGTGTTGAACAAGCCACATTATATGTAGAAGGGCAAGTAAAAGATAGTATTGCTGGAAGAAATGCAGAACCACGAAGTGTTGACACAGGACTTTTTATGAAGACAGTATATTCAAAAACAAAAGGTGCATCAGGAACAGTAGCAAGTAATGTAGAATATTCAGGCGAGTTAGAACACGGTTCATCTAAAAGACAAGGTAGATATCATTTTAGAAATACATTAGCAAGAACAAAAGGTAAAGTAGAAACATACATCAGAGATAAAGTAAAAAAGGCAACACATTTATAATTATATAATTAGGTTAATTAAATTTAAATAAGATAAAAAATATATTTTATTAAACAGTTGAAGCGATATTGTTTAATCCAATGCGAGGAAAGAAATGGCAGTAGCAAGTAGCACATTAATAAGTGACACAGTAATATTTGTAAGGAATTTACTCCGAACAAATGTAACAGATCCTATTACATCTACAAGAGGTTCTAGTTCTAAATTCGTAATGACATCATATCCAAGAAGACCAGTGAAATATCCTTTAATAACAGTAAAATTGACAGATATGATTGCTAGTAAATTAGGTATGCAAACAAGTGCTCAATTAGTAAATAGTGAATTAGAAGTTAGAGTTTGGGCTAGAAATGTCACAGAGCGAGATGAACTAACCCAAAAAGTTTATGGAGTATTAAGAACAAAACAATATATAGCATCATCAGGAAGTTATGCTAATGATTTAAATGATTTCGCAGTTACATCAATGACAGATGTTGACGAAGAAGGCGAACAAGGATTACGTTCAAAAATAATTATAATTAAATATATGTTTATATCAACTTAGAATAATGGAGGAATAAGAATGGCAAGATACGTCGCAGACGGAAATAAATTTGGAATGGTAATGGAGTCAGGTACTTATGCAAATACATCAGGAGCAGGTATTTGGATAGGACAAGTACAAGAGCACACACCAGATGAATCATTCCCAAGAGAAATGATTAGATATCAAGGAGCAAACACTAGAAACGTTAGTAGTTTCGCAGATTTGGTAATAGATTTAGCAGGAACTTTTAATTATTATCCACAAAATTGGAGAATGTTAGGTTACGCTTTAGGAAGTAATGTAGATGGAGGTGCAGCAGGAAGTTACACACATACAATGTCAGAAACAAATTCAACAGATGGTAATGCTTTCACAAGTGGAACAACAGCACCTTTTATGAGTTTCGGATTAGTAGATGTTCATCAATTTAACCCAACAGGGCTTAATTTCATTAGAAATTATAATGGTTGTATGGTAGATTCATTTACATTGACAGCATCACAAGGTGAAATATTAAATTGTGAAGTAGGATATACAGCTCAAGAAGTAGTTCCAGGTTCATCAGGATTAGGAATAACATTAACAGCAGATACAGAAAGACCATACATTTATGCTGATACAGTAATACATTGGCCAAGTGGAACAAAAGTAGACTATGTTAATAATTGGAGTTTATCTATAAATAACAATTTAGAAGCTAAACATTATGCTAATGGAAGTAAAGAAATTTATTTACCACAACCTTTGAATAGAGATTATGAAGTGTCTTTATCTGTAGATTCAACATCAGACAAAGCATACGAATATTATGACCAATATTATAAAGGTGGAAGCGAATTTAATATGTTATTAGAAGTTAATATCGCAAGTCCAGCAAAAAATTTATTTATTGCATTAAGTGGTTGTGAAATCACACAAATGGAAACACCGTCACCAATCGAAGGATTAGACGAGCAAACAATGACAATAACACCAAAAAGTTGTTCAGCAGTTGCAACAGATGCGATAGCTTCATACAATCCTTGGTAAATTGTTAATAATTTAGAACTCAGAGGAGGTGCTATACAATGGCATATTTAGACCTAAAACAGGCAGTCTTTCAGAGAGACGAAAACAATAAATTAATTGCACAAGAAGTGGTATTAGAATTACTAGAAGATAAACCACTAATGAAATTAACACCTTTACTTAAAGGTGAGATTCAAAGAGTAGTGTCAGCTACAAAAAATACTGGCACAACAGAGAAAGAATTAGATAATGAAATAATTTCTCAGCATACAGTAGAACCTAGTATAACTTTAGAACAAGCTAAAGACTTAAAACTAGATTATGCACAAGCAATCATTGTAGCTTTGATGTCAATAAGTATTGGTAAAACACAAACAGAAATGAAGAAATTAATGGACAATTCAAATACTCTAAAAGTATTAGAGGATGAGAATTTTTTATCGAAAAAAGACTAAACAACGATAGGAGTCTAGCCTTTTTTTTACATGACCGAGGATATAATTTTTTCACAATACCTCAATTAATCCCTATCGAAATAACTTGTTTAGTTGATGAGTTCAACAGACAAGAAAAGAAAAAAGAACAAGCACACAAAAAAGCTAAATCAAAATCAAAAAGCCCAAGGAGAAGATAAATGGTAGTAGGAGCAGTAATGGGAGGAATGGCAGGTGGTGCTGTTGTTTCCATAGTTGTAAGAGGAGTTGATAGTTTTAGTGGAACTTTTGCTAAAGCAGCAACAGGACTAGGAGGTTTAGCTACAGCAGCAGGAGTTGCAGGTGTAGCAATTGCAGCAGGTTTAGCAGTGATAGGAACAGTATCAGTTAAAACATTTGCTAAAGTTGAAACTGGTTTTGCTAAAGTAAATACTTTACTTGGTGAAGGTGTTGATTCTTATGATTTATATGGTGATTCTATTAGAAAAGTTAGTAATGAGATGGGTTTACAAGGTGGAGAGGTTTCTGCATTGAATGGTTTATACCAAACAATTTCGGCAGGTATAACAGATACAGCCAAAGCAGAAGAATTCTTATTAGCTGCATCAACAGCAGCAGTCGGTGGTAGTGCAGAATTAAGTTCAATAATTAATGTTGGAACTAAAACTATGGCAGCATTTGGTGATGAAGCAGGTAGTGCAGCAGATGTAATGGATACATTTGCAGCAGCAGTAGTAGCAGGACAAACAACAATGCCAGAATTAGCTAATGCTTTCCCAAAAGTTGCAGGATTAGCAGCAGAAATGGGTATGTCATTAGATGAAACAGCTGGTGCATTTGCAGGACTGACTAAAGTATTAGCAAACAGCGATGTAACAGCTACAGGTATGAAAGCTACATTAACACAATTATTAAAACCACAACAAGACTTACAAAATGGATTGAAAGCAATAGGTTTTGAATCAGGTAAAGCAGCAATAGAAGAACTTGGATTAATAGGAACATTAGAAGCATTACAAGATTCTGTAGGTGGTAATGTTGTTAAATTAGGTGAGATGTTTGGAAATGTAAGAGCAATAACATCGGTTTTGCCAGCAGTAGGTAAAGCATCTGATGGTATAGCTAAATCAATGGATATATTAGCCAACAAAACAGGATTGTCTAATAAACAATTTGATGATATGAATAAGACAGCAGGTCAAGGATTTATTAAATTAAAAAATACAGCAGCTGGAGCATTTACAGATCTTGGAAGAATAATAACTCCAGCATTATTACCACTTGTTTCTGGAATGGCAGATTTCTTTGCAAGTATTGACACATCAAAGATAACTAATTTTATGTCTATAATGAAAAATGGATTATTACCAGTATGGAAAGGATTTAAAGGAGTATTAGAAACAATATCACCAGTTGTGAAAATGATATGGAGTGGATTAAAAACAATGTTTTCTATTATATTACCTCCAGCAAGAGAATTTGTTGGAAAGATACTTGTTGGAATTAAACAAATATTTACAGACATTGTAGAGAAAATAGTAAAATATAAACCACAGATAGAATCAATGTTTAAAAATATGGGAATATTAGGAGCAATAGTTTTTGATGTTCTTGGTAGTATATTTTCAATAGTTATGTCTATTTGGGATGTACTTGTAGGATTAGGATTTTTAGATTTAATAATATGGTCAGTAACTACATATATAAAATTATTAACATTTGCATGGGACCTCATTAGTAGAATATTTCAAGGAATTGCAATATTTTTCAAATTCATGCCAAAAGCATTAGAATCAACAAAGAACTTTTTTATGGGTTTCTTCAAATTTTTAGGAAACGAATGGTACCAAACAGTATCTTGGGTAAAATCAATTTGGGATATGTTAATAAATGTGAAAAACTTTATTAAAGGTGGATTTGTTGCAGCATTTGGAGTATTTAAAACTATTATAGACAAGATAGGTGATGGGTTTGGATATTTTGTTGATAAAATAAAATCAGCAATAGGTTTTGTTAAAGACTTAGCATCTGCAATAGGTGACTCTGCAATAGGTAATTTTTTTGGAAGTGCAATCGGTGGAGTAAGTAAAGCAATAGACTTTCTTAAGTTTGATGATTTTATGATTGCTCCTGGAGGACAACCAATGTCAATAAGTCCTAATGATACTATTGTTGGATATAAAGGTGATTCACCATTTGGTGGAGGTATGATAGTTAATATTGAAAACATATATGGAACAGACCCATCAGAAATGGCGACAGCATTAGAAGAAAACTTAATGGAGAAGATATCATTATGATAACACCAAAGTTTGAAGTAGCTGGAACTGGTTATAATGTTAATACTCTAAAGGTAACTTCAACTATTGGTGATTCAAATTCTGCTAGTACATTCACTTCTTTTGTAAAAAACCCAAACAATAAATATGATGATGTGTTTGATATTGGTGAAGAAGTGATTATTTATGCAGACAAAGATACAACAACACCAACAACAAAAATATTTACTGGATTAATAGAAACAGCAACACATAAAGGTACAGGTCAAGATAGTACATTAGAAATTAAAGGTCGTGATTATTCTAAATATTTAATGGATGTTATTGTTGAACCAGAGATATATACAGACCAAGAAGTTAGTATAACAATCACAGATTTAATGGCTAAATATGCACCATTATTGACAGTAGTAAATGTTGCAGTAACAACCACTATATTAGAAAGAATTTCTTTTAATAATATAAGTATGTTTGATGCTATAAAAAAATTAGCAGCTAAAGCAAACTTTTATTTTTATGTAGACAACGATAAAGATTTACATTTCGTAGAGCAAGAAAGTAATCCAAGTGGAATAACACTAGACAATACCAATGTAATTAGTAGTTCATTTTCAGAAACATCAAGAGAGATATATAATAATGTATGGGTTTATGGTGACAGAATATTATCAGGATGGACTAATACATTTACAGGTGATGGAGTAGGAAGTGTTTACACATTAGATTATAAACCACACAACACAAAAAACTTTGTTAATGATGTATTACAGAAAGGTGGAATATATGAGATGATGGCTCTTGCTCCAGAATCAGGTATAAATTATTTAGTTGATTACGATTCAAAAAATATCATATTTATTAGTGGAACTGATGCAGGATATAACATCCCAGGAAGTGGCAGTGGTGTAACTATTAATTACGATAGAAGCACACCAATAATTAAATATGGAGTTAATAGAGCAAGTGAAACAACTTATGGTAAAAAAGATAAAGTTATTGTAGACACTAATATAAAAGACCCACGAGAAGCAAAACAAATAGTTTTACAAACACTTAATGAATATTCAGCACCAAGAATTCAAGGTTCGGTAAATATCGAAGGCATTATAGCAATAACTGCTGGGGATACAGTTAAAATCAATTTACCAGACACTACAATAATTAATCAAACTTATCAAATATTATCAGTATCATATAATTTCAACGACACCACAATACAAAATGGAAAGGTTGTTTCAATATCAGTATCAAAAAAATTATTAGATTTAACAGATACATTAAAAGATATGCTAATACAATTAAGACAATTGCAAGCAAACAATCAAATAACAGATGGTGTAATATCAAGATTAGAAACAGACGAAATAAATCAAAAATTTAGAGTTAAAGAATGGAAAGTAACAAAATCAGAAGTAGAAAATTCATTTATACTTGGTGGTTCTGTGAATGGATTATTAGGTAGTCCATATTTAGCACCCAATGGTTCACAATTAATATTGGGTTCAAGTTCTGCCATTACAACAATAATAGCAAGTGGAACAGAAGCAAGTGGTGGATTATTATGGCCAACAGCATGGGGAACATGGGGATTAGCCCAAGAATATAATTAATGAGGAAAAATGACAGATACAAAATCAATTTCAGGTACACAATTCGGAACATGGGGAAAAGAATCTTCTGTTCATACAACATTAACAGATATAGAAATAAAACACGAGGTATAATAACATGGCAACAATAACACTTATATCAGATATAGCGTCAGGATTTTTAGAAGCAGACTTTAATCAAATAAAGACATTAACAAACGGATTAGATGATGGTTCAATAGCGTCAAATAATGCTAAAATATCATATACAGATGCAGCAGCAGTAGGATTAAACACAACACATAGAACATCAACTGGTGCTAACCATACATGGCTTGACCAAGCTTTATTAACTACATCAAGTCCAACATTCGCTGGATTAACAGTTGATACAAATACATTATATGTAGATGCTACAAATGATAGAGTAGGAATCGGAACAACAAGTCCTATTGATAAATTAGAAGTTGTAAATAATAACAATTCTGTTATATGGCCAGTTGTTTCAAGAAATAAATATCATAATACAGATATTGGTTATGGAACAGGAATTAAATTTAAATTAAGTAGTGTTGATACAACAATTGAAGCATATAAATGGTCAGGAATTGCAGGAGTAAGTGAATCAACTTATGGTAGTAGAAGTGGATTAGCATTTTATACTCAACAATCTACAACAAGTGCTCTTCCACCAGTAGAATCTATGAGAATATCGTATGATGGTAAAGTAGGAATCGGAACAACAACTCCATCATCATTATTACATACTTATACAGCAATATCAACTCCAGGAAGTGGAGAAGCTACAGGAGTAGGTCAAATAAGAATAGATAATGCTGCAGGTAGTTTATCAAGTGCTGGTGGTATTGAATTTAAGGTTGCTGGAGATTCAAATGGTTTTGGAAGTAAGATACAAGCAATAAATAGTGGAGGTTCACAATTAGTGTTTGCAAATAGACATGGTACTGCTACATGGACAGAACGTATGAGATTAAGTGATGCAGGAAACTTAACAATAACAGGAGCATTAAGTAAAGGTTCAGGAACATTTACAATAGACCATCCATTAGACCCTAAGAATAAATTATTACAACATTCATTCGTGGAAAGTCCAGAAATGAGAAATATGTATTATGGTCAAGCAGATATTATTAATGGAAAAGCTATAATAGTTTTACCAGATTGGTGGGAAGCATTGAACGGAACTGATAAAGAAGAATATAATTATCAATTTACACCAATAGGAGAATTTGCTAATATATTTGTATCAAAAGAAATATCAAATGGAGAGTTTGAAATATCAGCAGATAAAGATATAAAAGTATCTTGGCAAATATCAGCAATTAGACATGATAAGTTTGCAGAAGCTAACAGAGTAATAGTTGAAGTTGATAAAGAAGAACCAGTTGAAGTTGATGAAATTGTTGAACAAGAAGAGAAAGATGAAGAAGGAAAAATAATAAAAGAAGCAAAAACAAAGAAAGTAATTAATAATAAATCACAAGCTAAAGGATTTTATAGACATCCAGAAGTATATAAGGTTAAAGAAAAGAAAGAGGATTTAATAGGTAAATAAAAATGGGAATAACTCATGTAGGAAAATCAGGATTAGCATTATTACTTGGTCCATCTGGCTCAAGACCTTTAGCAATAGCCATAGGTACTGGTAGTGGAATTGTTAATGAATTTAATACTGACTTAATTAATGAAACAGATAGAGCAACATTTTCTTCAACTGATATAGCAACAGCAGAAGAAACAACATTTATTTCAGATTTTAATTCATTAGAAATGAGTGGAACAACATTAACAGAATTTGGTGTATATTCTTCTGGCTCTTCAGGAGTTGGTAAGTGCTGGAGTAGAGAAGGATTCACAGGAGTAGATTTTGACGGTACAAATGAAGTACAAATACAAGTTATTTATAAAATAGTTTGAGGTAAATAAAGATGACAAATAAAAATACAGCATTAGGAGGGACTGATTGGGTAGATGGTGAAATATTATATGCAGCAGATTTAAATGATACATTTGATGTATTAACAAACGGTGCACCACTTTATATTGATATTACTAACAATAGACTAGGAATAGGGACATCAAGTCCAACAGAAAAATTGGATGTCCTTAATGGAAATATAACAATGAATAAAGGTTATAGTTTACAATTAGGTGGAGACGCTAATGCAGAGATAAGAGTAGACGATGCACCAGCTTGGTCAACAAGAAACAATGTAATGACATTCAAGACTTATGATGTAGCAGGTACTACAGGTGCATGGATTTTTAGAGGAAGTAATACTGGTACTAATTTTATGTCAATATTAGGAAGTGGTTATGTAGGAATCGGAACATCAAGTCCAGCAGGAAAATTAGAAGTAGAAAATGCAGGAACAGACCCTGGAATATTTATAGACCAAAATGGTAATGGTATAAGTTTAAATATAGATAGTGAAGCAACTACAGCTAATGCAATTGCTCTTGCTTGTTTAGGTACTGGAGCAGGAATGCTTATTACACAAGCTGGAGCTGGTTATGGATTAGACATAGACCAAAATGGAGCTGCAGATGGTATACATATAGATATGGCTTCTGGTAGTTTAAAAGGAATAGATATGACTACTTTAGGTGATACTGGTATGCAAATTTATAAAACAGGTGGTGCAGGTTATGGAATAGGAATCGCAAATAGTGGTGGAACTGGTGATTCATTGCATATATACAATACAGTAGATGAATGGTGTGTATATCTTTCACAAGATGGTGATGAAGGTGGATTACACATCAGTATGGACAGTCCAACAGTAGGTGGAGCATCTAAACCAGCAATAGATATAAGTATGTCAGACAGTACTTGTTGGCCATTAGAATTTAGTTCAACAAGTCCAACAAGCCCAGCAAATGGTGCATTTTGGTATGATGGTAGTAATCTAAAATTTAGGACAGGTGGCACTACATACACTTTAACGATGAGTTAAAAATGAAATACGATTTGTTTTATTATAAATTATTATCAATATACAACATTAAGTTAGTAGGTACTAACTTTATTTCTAGTTCTATTTCTTGGCTAATAGATGCTAAATATAGAAAATATAGTACATTAAATTCTTGGTTACATAAACAATTAATTAATCCATCTAAATCATTAAAAACATTAGCTTTATCATTAACTAACTCTGAAAGAGATGATGATAAAACAGTTGTTAATATAGTTAAATGGGTTAAAAATAATGTTAAATATAAAGCAGATCCATATGAAGAATGGAAAGGAGCATATCAAACATTCATAGATAAATATGGAGATTGTGATGATATGAATTGTCTTGTGTATATATTATGTAGATTAGCTGGTGTTCATCAATTCAAACTATTTTGTGGTATAGGTGAGATGGACTTAGGTGGACATTTCTTTCCACTATATTATAGTACAAAAGAATTAAAGTTAGTTACTTTAGATACTACATATTATCCTAATAATATTTCTGTAAAGAAAAGACAAGAATTTAATGATTTAGAATATCATAAAAATATATGGTATATGTTTAACGAAGATATTTGTATAAAACCACTTTAAAATTACGGAGGAAAAAAATGGCAATAAAATTTATTAAAGATAAAAAATGGTATAAATCAAAAACAGTGTGGGTTAGTATTTTAACAATAGTTGGTGGAATAATAACTGCAGTTACAGCAGATTTAACAGCAGGAGTTACAATCACAACATTGGGAGTAATAAATACAGCACTTAGAATAATTACTAAAACACAACTTAAATAATTATAACCCCCCTAACAATCCCATAGGCGTAGTTTATTCTCTCTTTATTTGTCTATGGGTTTTTTCTTAATTATATAATTATGGTAATAAGGTTTATATATCACTAAATATATATATAAATATATATGGAAATATATTCTAACGAGCAACCAATAGATGTACAGAAAGTTCAAGTACAAGTCAAAGATCCTGTATGTGGAAAAAGTAGGAGTTTTACTGTTCATAATGTAACAGTCGATGAATTATTTAATAAAATAATGTTCTTAATTGAAAGATTATCTAAAACAGAGGATGATGTGCAATTAGTATATTATAAAGGAGGACTGAAACAATGTCAAAAAGAGAATTAACAACTGAAGAAAAGGAAGTAACAACAAAGAATGTAAAAACTTTGAAAGAAGACATAGAATATGTAAACTTTCAAAAAGAATATCATAATCTTATGATTGAAAAAGGATTAAAATTAAATTATGAAAGAAAGCTTGCAGAGTTTCGTAACAATTTAAAAAAAATAGAAACGGATGGTGCTAAAGCAGAATTTACTATTGCTAGTGCAGAGGACCAATTAAAAAATGGTGTAGAAGTTAAAGAGCCAAAAGTAGTAGAAGAACCAGAAGAAGTAGAGGAGAGTGATTAATATGGATGGAATAATTAGAGTAGCTACAGACGAAGAAAAAAGAAATTTTGTAGATTTAACTACTAAAAAGAAATCAGTTTTTGAAGAACAAATAGCAACAAAAGAACAAGATGCTATAGAATTTCATAAACCATTTTGTGCAAGATGTGCAAGATTAGATTATAAAGATAAAATGAAAAGTATTGTTACTGAGTTAGAAAGATCTCAAGGATTTGTAGACCCTAACGATAAAAAAATAACAGATGTTACTATTGACCTTTCACAATATGGTAAAAGAGATAGATTTACATTATTAGCAACAAGCCCTACTACAGAAAATAAATTAATTGATGGAGTTCGAGTTCCTTACACAACTGGGTATTTTATGAAATATCAATGTAGAAAAAGAGGTTGTGGAGTATCTGTAGAAGTACCACTAGATTATTATAATGAGCATTATAATAAAGACAAAATTATTAAAGTGCCCCTTTCTGATAAAAAGGTTTAAATAGTAATTATATAATTAACATTGTATGGAAAAAAGTAGGTATTTCAGAAAGATAAGAAAATTAACACATGGTAACAAAACTGGTGATGCCTACGGTATTACCATTCCACGTTTTTTAGCAGACAAGTTCTATAATACATCTATGCATATTTATAGTAGCGGTAACGCTATTATCATAGAGAGTGGAGCATTAATTAATAAAGGAAAAATAGGTAATGATAATGTACTACCATATTAAAAAATTAGAGGGAAAATATGAATAAACCAAAATTAATGATGTTATCAGATTCTTGCACAACTTGTACTGGATATTCAAATCAAACTATGAATATTCTTAATAGATTAAAAGGGTTTGAGAAACATGAACAGGCACATAACTATGTCGGTCAAGATATACAACCAGGACTTACATTTAAAGATGGAACGAAATTAGATTTCTGGTTACATGGAACAGGAACAAAACCATACAGTCAAGATTTATTAGTTCCAAGAATAAGAGAATTAGGTATAGATATATTTGGAATATTACTTGATAGTTTTATGACATATCCATGGCTATTAAATTTAGATTTTGCACCAGCAAAAACATTCTTTTATTTTCCAACAGATGGAGAAAATGCAATGCCACAAGGTTGTGATAGTATATTAAGAAAAGTTCATTATCCAATTTGTATGAGTAAGTTTGGTCAAGAACAAGTAAAAAGAGAATACAATATTAATGTAGACCATATACCACATGGTGTAGACTCTAAACAGTTCTTTCCATTAAAAAAGGAAGATAAAAAAAAATTAAAAGAAAACACAACAGCTTATATTTTATCCAATAATTCTATGATACCAATTAAAGGAGCATTAGAAAATAAGTTTGTAATTGGTGTAGTGGCTAGAAATCAAGGTAGAAAAATGCTTGATAGAACATTTAAAGCTATGAGTTTAATTAAACCATTAATACCAGAAGCAGTGTTATACATGCATACAGACCCATCAGATTCAGCTGGTGTACATAATATTCAGCAATTAATAAAAGATTATCATTTAGAAAATAGAGTATTCTTTAGTGGAATGAATTTTTATAAAGGATTTGAACATAAACAAATGAATTCTGTATATAGTGTAATGGATTTATTTTTCTTATCAACATCAGGTGAAGGATTTGGTATTCCCATAATTGAGGCAATGTCAGCAGGTATTCCAGTTGTTGCTACAGATTATACTACTACTAAAGAACTTGTTACAGATAATGAATGCGGTATTGCAATTAAACTTAATACAACAATTTTAGGTAATTGGAATGTTGAAAGAGGAGTAATGGATATTCAAGATGCATCAGATGTAATAGTTAAATTATATCAAGATAAAAAATTATTAAAAAAATATTCAAAGAATGGTAGAAAGGCAGTCTTGAAAATATATGATTGGCCAGTAGTCATGAAATTATGGCAAAATAAGTTCAAACAAATGCTGGAGGATTAATAATGGATAAAATAGTAGTCTGTTTAATAGGACAAGATACTTCTGAATGGCTAGACTTAGCCTTAGAAAGTGTGAAAGATGCAGACAAAATAGTATATATTGATGGTGGTAGTTCTGATAATAGTGTTGATGTAGCAAGATTACATAATGCACATATTATTGAAAGACAATTTGAAAGAGAACATCCAGGAGCAATAGGAAGAGCAAGACAAACATATTTAAATTATGTTAAAAAGAACTGTGATGGTTGGATGTGTTTAGTAATAGACCCTGATGAAGTAGTTGAGGGTTTTAGTAAATTAAAAGAAAACTTACATTTTTTTAATAAGACGTTATATTCTCCAACGATGAGGCATTTAATTAATGATTTTTGTCATGAAGATGCTACAAAACCAATGCATCTTTGTCTTAATAGATTATTTAGAATAAAACAATGTCAAAATTATCCTGAAACAGAACATAGTGTTTTACACTCTAAAGGTGAAAAATGTTATCACTCTGTGCCAGACTTATGTTTATGGCATTTTGGTTATGTTAAGAACAAATTAGAATTGTATAATAAATATAAAAATCATAAAAGTAAAAGTAAAATACATGATGACAAATTTTTAGATAGTTGGTATTATAGTCACATGACAAATAGGTATCCAGTTAAAGAATTTGATATTAATGAATTACCTAAATTAATTAAAGACAGATTTGAATTAAACAAACTTTGTGAAATAGAATATTTCAAAGGAAGAACAAGTTTAGAACCAAAACATTTACAAGATGCTAAAGACTGGATAAAATATTTCAAGACTGATAGTGTTTTATTTTTAGGTAGTGGATTTGGTCAGAGAGTATTTGCAGTAAACTCAATATTTAATTATAAAGTTTATGATTCAGGCTGCTGTGCAGAAGGTATTGAGATTTCTAAATTAGCTTGTGAATCTCCTTTCTATGATGACAATATTATTAATGATACGATAATAAATTTAGATAAAATTTATGTTAAAAATCAAGTAAAATTAATTGTCGCTTATGATATATTAGAACATTTGAGTTATGATGAATTAGATAATGTATTAAAACAAGTATATGAGACGACAAGCAAAAACATTTTAATATCTGTACCTGTTATTGGAGATCCTAATTTAGAAGCAGATAGCACACATAAAATAAAACAGACAAAAGAATGGTGGATTAATAAAATTGAGAGTAAAGGATTTAAAATAATACCAACTCCTGATAATTTCCAATACAAAGAACAAATAATAATAGGTGAAAAATGAATAGCGATAGATGGCATAAATTATTAAAAGAAAATACTGCAGAATTTGGTGGTATTTCTAGTGGAACTATTGAAGATTGTCCACATAAAAAAATAACATTTGATTTTTTTAAATCATTAAAAATAGATGGTAAAGATAAAGTATTGTTAGATATAGGCAGTGGTTTTGCTGATTTAGGAAAAAATGTTAAATCTATTTGTGTAGCTACAGATTTAGTAACAAGTCAAACAGGACATGTATTGTTAGCAGATGCTCACGAATTACCTTTCTCTGATGAACAGTTTGATATTATATATTGCAATCATGTATTAGAACACACACTTTCACCATTAATATGTTTATTAGAAATGAAAAGAGTATGTAAAAAAAATGGTTTTATAATTATAGGTGTTCCTATACATCCAGGATTTTATAGTGATTGTCATAATTATATATTAACAGAACAAGGATGGGAATTATTAATTTCAAGAGTAGGTTTAAAAATTAAAGATAAAACAAAACCTGAATTAGATTGTAAATGTTATTGTTGTAATAAAGGAGCTGAGAAAAATGAATAGAATAACGATACAAGTATGCAGTAAGGACAGACACAGTGAACTTGGATTATTACTACAAAGTTTGAGAACCCAAACATTTCAAGATTGGGATATAATAATTGGTGATGAAAGTTCAACACCTATTGCTAGTTGTAATTTTTTAATAATGTTAATTAATAGACTTAAACATGAAGGACATGGTGTAGAATTAATAAGACACGGAACATCACAAGGTGTATGTTTCATTAGAAATGTATTAATAAAAAAGAATCCATGGATTAAAAACAAATACTCTGCTAGATTAGATGATGATGTAATATTAGAATCAAATTATTTAGAGAAAATGGTTTATGGTTTAAAACTTGGTTATGATATAATGTCAGGAGTAACACCAACATTAAACACTCCATTATGGAAGAGAGAAAACAAAAGAGTAAAACCATTAATTAATGACATCAAAATAGATAGCAAAGGCAACATAACAAAATACACTGATGATTGTGGTATTGGATATATTGATAGTGATATAATACCAGCAACAAATTTCAGAAGTAATGCTGTTTACAAAACAAAAGTAACAAATGATAACATTAAATACCCTAACAATTTAACTAAAGTTGGATTTAGAGAAGAAGCATTTTTCAGTTTTTCTGCAATACTTAAAGGATACAAAATAGGTGTAGATACTGGAGCAATTGCTTGGCATTTACAATCTCCATCAGGAGGATGTAGAACACCAGATTATAGCGAGTGTGTTCAAATAGATGAACAAACATTCAGAAAATGGGTTAAAAGATTATATAAGAAACATGGAGATTTCATAAAAAAATATAAATTAAACAAATTTGGAATAAAAAGAAAATTTAATTTTAGTAAAGATTACACAACAACATCCAATTTATATTTAGGAGGAATATTAAAATGCAAATAAATATTATAGGAAATATATTCGGAACATCAGGATATGTTGCTCACACAAAACAATTAGCAAAAGGTATCTATGAAATGGGTGGAGATGTAAGAATAGAAAGTCCACAGCCAGTTGGTTGGGAAGCAGCTGTTTCTGATGCAGAACTTCTTATGTTACAAAAAGAAAAGGAAGATGATAGGGTAGATATTGCAATAGACTTGCCACATAATTGGCCACAATATATTTCAATGCAACCTAAAAAGTTCATAGGATTCTGTGTATGGGAAGGAAGTAACATACCTAAATTTTGGATCGAACACATATTGAATCCCAAAGTAGATGCAATATTTGTTCCAAGTACTCATGTTAAGAAAGCAATATTGAAAACATTTAAAGATGATAATTCACTTAATTATGTTATTAAAGCCATCACAGATAAAATACATATAATATCTCATGGTGTAGATCCTTGTATATTTTATCCAGATACTGTTAAACGAAATAAGAAATGTACATTTTTAGCAAATAAAGGATGGGCAAATCTTCATAATGATAGAGGAGGATTACAATTTGTAGTTCAAGCATACACAGAAGAATTCAAAAAGAAAGATAAAGTAAAATTAATATTAAAAGTAAATAAAACATATAATCCAGCTTTTGATGTTAAGAAAGCAGTTCTTGAATTAATTAAAGGTAAGGATAAAACAAAATTACCAGAAACACAAATAACAGAAACATTGGTAGGATACGAAAAACTTAATTTATTATATAATGAAGCTGACATATTTGTAACAGCATCAATGGCTGAAGGATTTAACATTCCAGCATTAGAAGCAATGTCATGTGGTTTACCAGTAATAAGTACAAATTATGGTGGTCAGACAGACTTTGTTAATAAAAAAAATGGTTGGTTAGTAGACTATAAATTATTTGACCAAACAACTGATTTAATGTATGAAGGAGTTAAATGGGCAAAACCTAGTATAAAAGATTTACGGAAAAAAATGCGTGAAGCATATAATTTATGGATTGCTAAGAAACTTAAACCTAAAAACATTTCAGCATTTGACACAGCATCTAAATTTCAATGGAGAACTAGTGGCAAAAAAGTAATTGACATAGTTGATAAATTAGAATGAAATGTATATGTGGTAATGATGAATTTAAACCTAGCGTTAGAATGATTAATCAAAAAGGTTCTATCGGTTTAGGTATTAAAATGATTTGCACTGAATGTGGTTTAGAAATGCAAGAAGAAAAAATTGATTCTGAATTTTGTTTAGAATAATGTTTTTCTTAGTTTACCTTGCATAAATTCTCTATGAGCGATGTAAACTGGATTTGTTTTACCTAATATGTTATTGATATCTATTATATTATCATACATTTCATAATTGTCTATCACTGCATCTCTTATTCTATTAGCCATCACATATGATTCTTTAACAATATATGGATTTAATTTTTTTTTAATATCATGTGGTATATTTAATTCTTCACCTACAGCACATGCATAATCATAACAAAAATTGAAGAATGTTACAAGATCCACTATACCTTTATTACATTCTATTTCTTTTATAATATCTGTTATGCTTTCAGTCATTTTAAATACTCCAAATCGTGTTCTTTTTGTGGGCTTATATCACAATTCATTATACCTTTACACTGATAATTACAGTGTTCTTTACATAATTTATAATATCTATTAGGATCTCTGTTAAAATCTGCTCTAAATTCAATCGCTTTATCGCTTGTGGTCCAATCAACCATTGCTTCTTCTAAATCAACTGGTCTACCATATTGTTCAGTTAAATACTGTTGATGATTTCTTCCTCTTGCTATCTGGTGACCCATGTAAAATAGGTACTTTTGCTTGTCATCTGGTTCTGGTTCCTCGTCTGAAATAACTTCATCGATTGACACTTTAATACCTTTTTATTTTTAAAATATTTAAAACTTTGTTTTATAAACTCTCAAACATTTTTATTCTAATTTCCTCACATACATTCTACTCATTCTAAATAAAACATTTAATGTATATTCAGATTGTTTTAGATAATCCATTTTTTGATAAGCTTTATTTAATCTTAATCTATTTGTAATATTCATATATGCTTTTGGTAGTTCTGCATCATGAATTTGTTTGATATATGGTTTTAATTGATCTACTATATCATTTATATTTTTCATTTTATTTTTCACCTTATCTTTGATTGCTTTTATGAGTGTTTCCACTTGCAGAGCATAAATTACTTTTTGCCTGTTCTTTTATAGATTTCTTAGTTATGCGTTCAATTCTTTTGTATAATCCGTAAGGAATATATGCTAATCCTTTTTCGTGTCTAGCAATTTTCCCATTTATTACACTAATTCCAATTCCACATTCTGGGCAAATTATAATATCGTCTCTTGTCATTTGTTTAACCTTTTACGAGTATCACAATCCAAACATATAATTTAAATGAGATTTAATGTTTCCAACAACTTCAAAACTATTGGTTATTTTATTTAAGCAAATATCTTCATATTCCCAATTTCTTAAATTAATACAAAATGGATTTAATGAAAAATATTGATTTATTTTTGTATTAATATTAATCTTAACCTCTGTCTCAAAACCATATAAAATTTTACTTCTATATCTTGCTTCTTTTATTGCTTTTTTAAAGTTATTATATGTTTTGTTTTTTCTATTTATTTGTGCTTTTAATTTTCTTTGATTCATTTTTCCCTCTTATTTTTGGATAATTGTGTGTATTCTCCTTTTTTAATTGCTTCAACTACTTTTTCTAAAACTATCCCTCTAGAATCTAGTGGATAGCTAAGAACATTATCTAATTGTTCTAATATTTCTTTTCTTGAAATAAATTCATCTACACTTGATTCTGAAACAATTAATTCATCATTGTTTTCCATAAATTTTTCAAATTCATCACAACCATAACATTTAGGTTCATAGCTTTCTGGTTCTGTTTGATTATGTAAATCACATTTTTTACTATCACAAAAAGCATTTCCAAGTAAATCTTCATCTTTATAATATATTTTCATTTTTTATCCTCTTGCCCTCTTCTTTTTTTTGATATTTTCGGATGGCATCTTTTTTTAATTTCATTTTACTTATTTTAAAAACTACTTTAGCTTCTTTCCCTGAATGTAATCTCCAATATTTTCCATCAAAACTTGGAACTAATCCTTGTTTCCAAAGTTTAACTACTGGCATAAATGGATATTCTTTTGTTTTAATGTTCTCTGTATATTTCCATTTGTTTCTACTTATCTTAAAATTATATACAATATAAGCCCCAACAGAATCCCCAACAGAAGCCCCAACAGAATCCCAAACAGAATCCCTAACAGAATCCCTAACAGAAGCTCCAACAGAATCCCAAACAGAATCCCAAACAGAAGCCCCAACAGAAGCTCCAACAGAATCCCAAACAGAATCCCTAACAGAAGCTCCAACAGAAGCTCCAACAGAATCCCAAACAGAAGCCATAACAGAAGCTCCAACAGAATCCCATTGTTTTAATAGTTTAATATGTTGTTTTGTTGGTTTCTTCACCATTGGAATATCATTAAAAGGATGGATTAAATTTTTTAATTTATTTATATGTAATTTCTTCCTTAATTGTGTATTCCATTCTTTATGTGCTGACCAACAAGCTTTTTCATGTGATACTTTCCACCAATCTGGACAATTATCATCAAACTTAAATATCCATTCATCAGGTTCAACATAGTTATTATTCTTAGGTACTATTTCTATTGCACATTGATTTCTTTTCTTATTTTCTCTATCTAATTTAAATTTGTCAATAATATCTTCGTGACTATCTATCCCTAACTTCCAACAAACTTTCCTATTTCTTGTTATTATACAACTAAATGCTTTACACATTGTTTAACACCTCTATATATTTACTCATTTTCTTTCTT
>Ga0222673_1000150_pt1 | contig 41301 bp, 36 predicted proteins | sample AntAcemetagen801_FD_179845 | JGI IMG/M metagenome (GOLD analysis project Ga0222673, IMG submission 179845) | Saline water microbial communities from Ace Lake, Antarctica - #801 | ecosystem: Environmental > Aquatic > Non-marine Saline and Alkaline > Saline | place: Antarctica: Ace Lake...
ACCCGATCAGCTCATGTTATTCCAATAGGGAGGGGTTCTAAATGACGCAAAGCCATAAAACAAGCTTTATATATCCAAATGGTTCGTTAACTTGCCTATAGTAAAATTTAACCGGACACTACTGATCTTTAATAAGATATCTTTATTCTATTCTACTATAAATGCCGTTATTACATGGATTTGCACTTGTGAAGAGCAAGTGAACTTCATATCGACCCTTATTTGATGGAAAGACTACAGAGACACCGATTTGAGCTGAAATACAGGATTTCTGAGGCTAAAGCTCAGCAGATCCGGTTTTTTGTTCAAGATTATCTAAAATGTGATGTATATGGTGCAACGCAGCCGGATTTGTCATATTCTGTGAATAGTCTTTATATCGATTCTCCCAATTTAAAAACCTATCAGGATACAATTAACGGGGATCGAAACCGGTTTAAACTTCGATTACGTTATTATAATTTTGATGATTCACCGGTCTATTTTGAAATTAAGCGTCGTCTAAATAAAATTATTATCAAAAAAAGAGCTAAAGTACATCGATGGGCGGTGAATGATTTATTAGCCGGTCAGATTCCCAGGGCCGATTTTTTGGTTCAACAAAACTCGGAAGAGTTTGCAGCGTTAGAGGAATTTTCCTATTTACAGAACCTATTGATTGCAAAACCCTCAATGCATGTGTCCTACAGACGAGAGGCTTATGAAATGGAGCAATCCAATGCGGTAAGGATTACATTTGACAGAGATGTAAGAAGTACCGTGCTAAAGGGAGTAGCGTTTCTCACGCATGATCCAGGAGATTTTAAAGTGTTTGGTGATGAAGTCATTTTAGAACTTAAATTTACAGATCGATTTCCTCTCTGGCTTCAAGAATTGACGCAACTATTTCATCTGCGTCAGGAATCGGCCGCAAAATATGTAGATAGTTTAGAAGGATTAAGGTTCAAAAAAATTCAAATGGCATAAGTGAAAGGTTTTTAAAAATAATAAACAGTAAAAATTAAAGAATGGAAAATTGGTTACAATTTGGTGATACGGCTCCACTACCTACGGATCTTCCAACGCTCATCATGGCTTTACTTCTCGCTTTCATGTGTGGACAAGTGATTGCATGGGTGTATATGTATACTCATTCAGGCCTCTCTTACTCACGAAATTTTGTGAGTTCCATTATCATTTTACCAATCACAGTAGCAATGGTGATGATGGTTCTGGATAATAATCTGGTAACTGCATTTGGCCTGTTGGCAGTATTTGCAATTGTTCGATTCAGGAACATTTTAAGGGATACCTTAGATACTGTTTATATTTTATCAGTGATCGTTGTAGGAATGGCTTGCGGTACTCAAAAGTTTACGACAGCGATCATTGGTGTAATGATCGCAGCTACTGTATTGATCTTTATCTGGTTTACCAACTTTGGGGCTCGCCATAGGTATGATCTGATCTTAAATTTAAAATGGAGTGAATCGTTGTCAAAACTGGACGAATTACGAGCCTTTTTTGAACGACATGCACTAAAGATAACTCTCGCTTCTCAGCGATCAGACGACAATATGCCGGAAGCCCATCTATCGTACAGATTGCGGCTTCGTGATCCTGATCGATTGGATCTTTTACTGGATGAAATTAAACGAATTGATGGGGTCTCGAGTGTGAGTAGCTTGAGAGCCGAAGATGAGTCGGAGGTATAGCTATGAAAATATATGAACCGATACCGATTCCATTTAAACAGCGACTCAAAGAATTCCGTGTCAATATTCTGCCATTAGTGGTTTTTATAATTAGCGGTTTAACGGTCGCAATGTTGTGGAGCGATCAGGTGACTTCACCGGGTATGATTGGAGAAGTTGTTTCCGATTCTTCGAGGGTAGCAAGCCCGGCTGATGGAATGCTGATAAATTTTTACTTTCAACCCTATGATGAAGTTGAACAGGGGCAATTATTAGGCCAAATCCAGAGAGGAGATTCATTATATTTAAACGCAATGCTTGATGAAATCCGAAGTGAGATCAATCTAATTACAGAGAGCATGGATCTAACTACAGGCGAACAACGTACCCGGATCAATCTGGAAGAGATTAAGATCGAACAGATTAACACCAAAATCGAACTTGCAGAAACGGAAGTCTCACGAAATCGCGTACAATCCGAATTCAACAGAGTATCTGATTTATGGCAGAATGAGATGATATCGGATATGGAATACGAACTTGTTGAAACAGAATTGGAGTTACTTAATGTGAAGGTACGTGAGTATCAGGAGTTAATTAACTATCTGAATGAACGAATCGATGAACTCGAAGAGTCTACAGGATATCGGACCATGGCAGATCGAGATCCGGTTTTGGCAGCGATTAATTTCCAGGAGCGAAGAATGGAAACTGTATTGGCAGAATTTGCTCCACTACCGGTGTATGCCCCGATAAGTGGTGTCATCAGTAGAGTAAATTTTAAAACAGGTGAATTTGTCAGGATGGGTGAAGAGATTATGAAGATAGAATCCGATAACCCAATGTATATTGTCGGATATATGAGACAACCTTTTCAATATGAGCCGGAAGTAGGACTCGAAGTTCAAGTACGCACACGAAGAGCCGGCCGATCGTTTTTTAATTCGTATATAGAAGATGTGGGTGGACACATTCTACAGATTGATCAACATCTGCAAAGACCGGGTGCTATCTTTGAAAGCGGTTTACCGGTTAAAATTTCTCTTGCTGAACAGGGTGATATACGCCTCACTCCCGGAGAGGTAGTGGATATTGTGATTTTAAATTAATCTACATTACCCTTCTGAAAGCGTTTAATTTCGCAAAACCTGTGAGCATTCGGGAACCATACCAGCTGAACCATTCGCCGTTCACAAGCAGAATATCCGATCCGGGACAGGCATCACCAACTTCTTTGATATGTTTCTCTTTAAAGGGGTAGGGTTCACTGCTGAGCAGGATCACATCCGGTTTTTTAAGTGAGATTTCATGCAGGGTTGTTTTGGGATAACGTGTGGAGCCGGAATAGACGTTATTAAGATTGTAGTGCTCCATGACTGAATGAATGTAGGTATCATGACCGACACTCATCCAGGGATCTCTCCAAATCAGATAGGCAGCTGTTAATTCAGGAAATTTTGCAGTGTTTGCCATCTTTTCCTGTATTTTCTGAATTAGACTTTTTGCCTTCTCCTTTACGTCACATGCCCAACCGATATCGTGAATCACAAAGAGTGCCTCATCAATCGTACTGATTTCAGTAACCATCACATTCAATCCATCGTCCTCCAGCTTTTCGATATCTTCTTTTCGATTCTCTTCCCGGTTGGCGATAATCAGATCCGGCTCCAAGGCATGAATTTTTTCCAGATTGGGGTTTTTGGTTCCGCCTACAATCGGGATATCATGAATCTGCTCTTTAGGATGTATACAAAACCGTGTGCGGCCTACGACACGTTTGCCTAATCCAAGATCAAACAGCAGTTCGGTGAGGGAAGGAACGAGGCTGACAATTTTATTCGGGGTCATGAGCTCACATTTTTAACATTTACATAAAGATAGGAACTGAATTTTAGAATCCCCACTTTGCAAAGAAAGTGAAATAAAACTGATTCCAAATACTCACTAACAAGAGACTTTGCACAAGCCAATTTTTCATCCAGAATTGAATTCAGGTTGAATAATTAGATTCGGTATTTCGAATTCAATCCGATATCTGAGTTACATGCCAGGCAACGGCTTTCCATTCACCCATTTCCCTGATGAAAGTGCCGGTATTGTAATATTGAAGGTGTTCATTACCACCCGTTTCGAGTGGAATCGTGGCATTGAGGCGAAATGCAACGACCGCAGTATCTCCATAGAGCCGGATCTCAATTTCATCCCCAAAATATTCGGGAAGCATGTTATCGGACGGTTCGACGCTGTCCTCATACGAACTGAGAATATCTTCTTTTCCAAAACGTTCAGCCGCGGCATTGGTGTAGATTAAATCATCAGACCAGAATCGGATATGAACATTTACATCATTCTTTGAAGCACCCGCAAGAAACTCATGCAAAAGAGATTCCAGGATCTCTTCGTCTGATGAATCTTGCGCAAAAACAGTGAAGGGCAGAATGAAAATAATGGGCAGTATTTTAATGAAATTCATCATATGAGTAAGGTGAGTTAAATTTAGTATTGAGCGACTTGAACAGAATTTGTTATTAAATGAATAAAAAGTATTCGAACTGATGATGTATTCATATTCATTTCAATAAACCGGATCCCGACTGAAGATCTCTAGTTTAAATATAATTGAGCTCTGAATCGAGGTTCATTATGCCGTTCCAATGCGTAAACGAAGGAGCTGTTTTGCAGATCTATTTCCATCCTCCATTCGTTGGTAGACGCCTCCGGCAGCATCTCTGCCGTGGATTCATCAGCCGGGAAATATTGAACAAATTCACTGCCTCGATCATCCGCATATCCTCCATAACCGGTAAAAGGTTCTTCACCTTCCGGGTACTCTTTAGCACCGATATGATCGTGGTATAGATGTAATCCATCCTCTTTTTCCGATACAATCCAGGTTGTATGCCACGTATCTCCATCTCGATATAGGTCGATATGAACCAACCCTTCTTCACAATGGGAGATATGTGCCCTCAATTCAGTATCGACGAGTAGATGTTCCGAATCTTCGGGAAAAGTGGAAGCTCCCGTAAATGATTCAGCACATAGAGAGGATAGATTGGAAATGAAGGCCTGATGCGGAGTTTCGGGTTCAATTACAGGCTCATCATCACTACTGCAAGCCGCCAAAGTTAAAAGTAGTGCTAATGTCAGAGTTAAAATCGTTTTCATGAATGATTATTTTATATTTTTATGTTAATCTAAAATCACTAATCAATCGGTTAAAACCAATTAATGTATCTTGCAGGGAGAAATAGTAGGAAAAGAAATTTATGAGTAAAGAGATAGATTCGTATAAACTGGGAGATATTCAGGTGATTATCACTGAAACGGATGACCCTAACCGGTATCTTGTCGATTGTAATGATGGAAATTTTCATTCAGCGTTTAAAGTGCGTGTTTATGAGTATGAAAATTATAAACGACATTTAAATCAGACCATTACAAAAGGTTTTAAAAAGCAGTACGACGAAGAGAGTAGTGAGAAGTAAGTAGTTATTTCGTCGCATTGAGTTCTCGACTAAGTACCGACAAAAGCAGTCGGTACTCAGCTCGAACTGACGATAAATACCAAAATCGTCTCATCGAGCGGGGTCGAGATGTTTCATTCAGACACACGTTAAAGCAGTAGCATGGCATCGCCAAAGGAGTAAAAGCGATACTTTTGATCGATGGCATGTCTATAAATAGTTTTCATCTCCTCATAGCCGGTGAAGGCAGAGACAAGCATCAGAAGTGTGCTTTTCGGCAGATGGAAATTGGTAATCAGATGATCCACAGATTTGAATTGATAACCCGGGGTGATAAAAATATCGGTTTCACCGCTGCAGGCATTAAATTTTCCACCCTTATCTACTGCAGATTCCAAAACCCTGACACTGGTAGTGCCTACGGCAGTGACGCTTTTTGATTGGTTTAGTGCTTCAGCTTCTTCCGCTGAAATCTGATACCACTCACTGTGCATAATATGATCCTCTATAGTATCCGATTTTACAGGGGCAAATGTACCCAGACCTACATGCAGTGTCACCTCTTTTTTTTCAACACCGAGTGCGGTCAGTTTGTTTAAGAGTTCAGGTGTGAAATGGAGTCCGGCCGTAGGGGCCGCTTTACTCCCAATATCTTTTGCGAATATAGTTTGATATCGATCGGAAAAGGACTCGTCACTTTCGATATAGGGTGGGAAAGGGGTATGTCTGAACGGCTGAAAGAGGTCATCATCCAATGAATGACTCAATTCAACGGTTCGAATCCCATCCTCAGAAACTGAAAGGGTTTTAGCCTTGATATGATCCGTCAAAGAGATCTCTTTTCCTGATCTGAATTTTTTTCCGGGTCTTACCAGTGCTTCTACTACACGGTCATTGATCGCTTTGGTGATAAACAGTTCAATTTTTCCTTCATTAAAGAGCAGTCTGCATTTCTCCACTTTACTGTTGTTTACCACCAGAGAGGTATTGTGGGGCAGATATTTCCCAATGTTATAGAAATAATCGTCTGTGATGTTGCGAGTGCTTCGATCATAAATGAGAAGACGAGAATGGTCTCTCGGGCTCGCCGGAGTTTGTGCAATCAGCTCTTTTGGGAGATCGTAGTTGAAATGATCTAATGTATAGTTCATTCACTCACTCTTTGATGAGGACACCCAGTGATTTTTTAATTTCAGCCATGATACCGTCCGGACCGATTCCCACCTCATCATGAAGTTCTCTTTGTGTGCCGTGTTCAACGATAGTGTCCGGAACACCCATTATTGAAACAGGAACAGCAACACCTTTCGAAGCGACGTACTCTGCAACGGCTGAACCAAATCCACCTAATTTTGATCCATCTTCAATAGTAATTATGGAGTCATAATTGGACAACACATGGTCAATCAAATCGGTATCCAGGGGTTTAGCGTATCGCATATCAAAATGGCCGATTTCAACCTCTTCATGGTACAATTTTTCAGATGCTTCAATCACATATTTACCGATGGGGCCAAAACTAAGTACAGCTACTTTATCCCCTTCGTTAATGATTCTACCTTTTCCAATGTCTGTTTTCTCAAATCCTTCACGCAAGGTCATACCGGTTGCTCGACCGCGAGGGTAACGTATGGCCCAGGCGGCATCGTCATATATGGATGCAGTATAGAGCATATCCCGCAATTCTTGCTCGTTCATAGGTGAAGAGACAATCATGTTTGGTACGGTTCGCAGATAAGCGACATCATAGAGGCCGTGATGAGTGGGGCCATCCGCACCGGCAATACCGGCGCGATCTATGCAGAAGACCACGGGTAGTTTTTGAATGGCTACATCATGGATTACCTGATCATATCCACGTTGTAAAAAAGTAGAATAGAGAGCAGCAAAAGCTTTTTTCCCCTGTGTTGCGAGTGCGGCTGCAAATGTAATCGCGTGTTGTTCTGCGATACTCACATCAAAAGCACGTTCCGGGAATGTGTTCATCATAGGCCAGAGGCTCGATCCGCTAGGCATGGCCGGTGTGATGGCAACGATATCTTCATTTAATGCTGCCAGTTCGACCAGTGCTTCACCAAAGACATCCTGATATTTAGGAGGCTGATTCTTGTTATTGGATGGGGGTGCAAGTGATTTACCGGTTATTTTGTCGAATGGACTACTTTGGGCGTGCCACTTGGTTTGTTCTCTTTCTGCGGGTGCAAATCCTTTTCCTTTTACGGTAACAATATGCAGTAATTTTGGCCCGGATACGGTTCTCAGATCTTCCAGATGTCTTCGAAGAGCGTCTACATTATGGCCATCAACCGGACCATAATATTTAAATCCAAGGGCCTGGAACAGAGCTCCCGGAGTTATGGCAGCAGTCATAGCCCGTTCCAGCTTTGAAGCTACTTTACGCATTTTTTCGCCGGCCGATTTAAAATGCCCCAGCAGGTCATAAATCTCGTCGCGCATCTTATTGAACGTTTTGCTGGTGGTAATTTCTGCAAAATATTCTTTCAGGGCGCCCACATTGGGATCGATAGACATATTATTGTCATTCAGTATGACAAGCATATCTGATTTCAGAGCGCCGGCATTATTCATCGCTTCAAAAGCCATCCCGCCGGTCATGGCACCATCACCAATAATGGAGACAATTTTTTTATCACTTTTATCCAGATCACGTGCGATGGCCATTCCGAGTCCGGCCGAAATAGAGGTACTGGAGTGACCTACACCAAAAGCATCGTAATCACTTTCAGTGCGTTTCGGAAAACCGGAGAGTCCTCTATACTTTCTGTTTGTGTGGAACTCTTTGCGTCGGCCCGTTAAAATTTTATGGCCATAAGCCTGATGGCCTACATCCCAGATAATTTGATCATCCGGGGTATTGTAGACATAATGAAGTGCAACCGTTAACTCAACGACACCTAAACTGGCTCCAAAATGGCCACCGTGCACTGAGACGGTATCTATAATGTATTCACGAAGTTCATCGCAAACTTGTTGTAGCTGATCCGGTTTTAATTTCTTCAGATCGTCCGGGGAATCAATATTTTTGAGCAATGGTCCCGGTTTAGGAATGTAAACACCCATAATTATACGTTGGATTCTTCTTTGTCACTGTTATTAAGTTGGTCAATTTGCTCTATTTTAAGAGTTGCATTTTCGAGTGTCTCGGTACATAGTTTCGAAAGACTCAAACCCTCTTCATAGAGCTCAACAGACTTTTCAAGTGTAATCGATTGGTCACTGAGTTGATTAACAATCAATTCCAACTTCTTTAAAGCTTCTTCGAATGTCGGGCGTTCCTTTTTGGTCATTTTTTGTTGATTTAGACTTCAACTGTGCGGAGAACGTATCAATACTTTCCAATATCCCCAAATCACTCTTAATAATAGTGAAGTTTAAGCGGAAAATAGATTTTAATTCTAATTGTAATGAAGTCTATTCAATTTAAGTGGGTGATTCTAAGGTGTATAAGAAAAATTTCAGTGTCGTTCAGTCGTCAAATAGTTACAACTGAATGACTTAAAAGCAGAGCGTTTTCAAATAATTGAATTTTTTTTGTAAGGATTTTCAAATTTAGAGTTCATAATAGTAAAGAGGAATGGTTTGGAAGAATTTGAATTACACAGATTTAATGGGAGAAGTGTTCGCGAAATGCCTGTTGATGAGCAGCCTCGTGAAAAATTATTGACCTATGGAGCGGAGACGTTGTCAGAAGCAGAACTGATCGCCATAATGCTTCGAACAGGGTCTAAAGGATTGAATGTGGTAGATACAGCAAGGGCATTGATTTCTCATTTTGGCAATCTGAGACAACTTTCTAAGCAGAGTTGGCAATCGATGAAGATAATACCGGGAATAGCCAAAGTGAAAGCCATTACCTTGGAGTCTGTATTTGAGTTATCCAGAAGAGTACAGGTTGCTTCCCTTGGTGATGAAGTAATCATGATTACACCTGAGATCGCGGCAGCCTATTTTATGCCGAAATTAAGGGATTTGTCGCATGAGGAATTTTATGTAGCATTCTTAAATAATTCAAAGCGGTTATTGGGAATAAAAAAAATCAGTTCGGGAGGAAGCACATCAACGATTGTTGAGCCGGCAGAAGTGATGAGGCAGGCGATTTTAAATCAGGCAAATAGTATTATCCTGGTTCATAATCATCCTTCAGGGTATTTGAAAGAGTCAAAAGCTGATATTATGCTAACGAAAAGGCTGGCTGAATCGGGAAAATTACTGAACATTCCGGTGATTGATCATATTATCATTGCCGGAAATGATTTTATCAGCTTAAAAAGTAAAAATCTGATGTGATAATTTATGGATTATTCAGAATTAGTTGAGGCCATTAATGATGAAGACATGAGAACTGCAAATCGTCTTTGCGGGGATATATTGCCGATTCTAAAAAAATATCTGATTGCAACGGTTGGGGCAAAACCTGAGGATGCCGAAGATGCCGTGCAAAGGATGTTTGAGTATGTGATCCCCAAGATTCAAAATAATGAAATTAAAAGCCCATCAGGATTGCTGGCCTACATGTTAACAGCTGCCAGACACAGTTACTATAAAATTAAAAAAGAGTACAACTCTAATAAATTTGATTTGATTGATGAAAATTTGGTTGCAGAACCGGAGCAACCCTGGGGTTTGTTAGATAAAGAGCAGGAGACGATTCTGTTTCAATGTATTAAAGAATTAAAAAATCACTATAAGAAGCTGATCCGATTTTTGTTCGACCATCCGAATGCAGTTTCAGAAGATATTGCTGAATATTTTGATATTTCGGTCAGCAATGCCTGGATTCGAAAGCACCGAATGATTCAGAAATTGAATGAGTGTGTTAGAAAAAAATTTGAATAAAAAATGTAAGGAAAGTGAAAAAAAGTGCTCATACATATAAATAGAGGATTCCCTTGAGCTATTATAACCCAAGAATTACGATTAAAACCCATTCAAATGAAGAATAAAGAAGCGATTGAAGTATCTAAACGAATAGATGCTTATATCCGCGGTAAACTTTCAAAAAGTGAAATAGATGAATTGTGGCTTCTTTTTTTAAAGAACCCGGTCTATTATGAACTCTTTGAAACAGAACTCCACCTTAAAAATCTGATTCAAAAGCATCGCTATTCCGGAGGTTTGATAACCCCCAAAAGTGACGGGTATAAGAAGATGATCTATTGGTCATTAGCCGCAGCGGCAACTGTGATTTTTATTTTAACCTTTCAATATTATTTCACAGATCAAAATCCGGAACTGGATTCTCTGGCATTAACCTCGATTACATATCATGAGATGGCAGATGGCAGTACGGAACGTTCTGATGATGAGCTTACAACAGATGTTGAAACAGATATTAACCGCGCAGTAGCAGCGGCATACATGTTAAAAGAAGATGAGTCGATTGAGTTGTTCAGAGAATTAATGGATTCCGTAGTAAGTGAATCACAGAGAGTACGAATCCAATTTAATATGGCTATTCTTTACTATAATCTGTCTGAATACGAATCAGCCAGGGATTCATTTATTTCAGTGACGAATTCTGAAGCCATAGATGAGATCTATCTCGAGCGTGCATGGTGGTTTTTGGCCAATACCTACTTAAAATTAAATAATCAAACGGAAGCAATGGAAGCCATTCTGATGGTTAAATTTTTGAATGGCAGGAATTACATACAGGCATCGATGCTATACGAAACTCTTGAACAGTGGCAGATGTGAGGTTTGCTCGGCCACTTTATTTTTCAAAATCGATCCGACACTTTATCAGCTTTTTGGAATAGGTTCGATTACTCGTCTTGTATGTTCCATGAAATATTGATGTGAACCTATCTTCTCCTCACCTTTCTTACGTTTCACCTTTACATAGTTTTTATTGGATTTCAGAATCCATCTCTGTTGATTGTCTTTCAGATAGATGTTGAGCATAAATTCCAGGTATCTTTTTAATTTTGGACTTTCAATCGGAACCAATACTTCAACCCTTGCATCCAGATTTCTATGCATCCAGTCTGCGGATCCTATGTAGTAGACTTTTTCACCCCTGTTGTGAAAGTGAAAACATCTGGAGTGTTCCAAAAATCGTCCAATTACCGAATGTACTTTAATATTCTCGCTCAATCCCTTCTTCTGCGGAATCAACCTGCAAACACCTCTAACAATCATATCGATCTTAACACCGGCTTGTGATGCTTCATATAGTTTTTGAATAATCAATGGATCTTCTAAGCTATTCATTTTTGCAGTGATTCGTGCTTCTCTGCCGGCAGAGGCTTCTTCGATCTCTATATCAATTAATCGAATGATATTTGTTCGAAGATGTTTCGGAGCTACAAATGCTTTTTTAAATGTTTGATCCGGCGCATATCCTGTGAGCAGATTAAATACATCTGTAATGTCTGATCCAAGATCATCATCACAGGTAAACAAGCCTAAATCTTCATAAAGTTGTGCAGTATCAGGATGATAATTTCCTGTACCGATGTGAACATACCGTCGCAGTCCGCCCTGCTCCTCCCTGACAACAATAGTCAATTTAGAATGTATTTTTAAACCGGCTATTCCATAAGATACATGAACACCGGCTTTTTCAAGGCGGTTTGCCCAGGAGATATTTCTCTCTTCATCAAAACGGGCTTTTAATTCGATTAATATAGCAACCTGTTTGTCATCTTCTGCCGCTTTGATCAGTGCATGCATGATCGGTGAGTCACTGGATGTTCTGTAGAGTGTCTGCTTAATAGCCAAAACATTTGGGTCATTAGCAGCCTCCTCAATAAAGCGCTGGGTTGATGTTTCAAAACTATGATACGGATGATGAACCATAAAATCCCCTTTACGAATCACCGAAAATATACTCGGAGTCTCTTCATCCAAAGGGTGACGAAGAACGGGATGCAGTGTAGGTACCCACTGTTTCTCTTTAAGGTGTTTAAAACCTTGTATTTTGTAGAGTTGAGTGACATCTGCCAGACCTATGGGCCCATTCATTTCAAATACAAACTGTTTCTCAATATTTAAATGATTCAGCAGATACTGTTTCACTTTCAGGGGTGTATCTTTATCTATTTCCAGCCTTACAATTTCAGCAAATCGCCGTTCACGTAACTCATCTTCAATCATCTCCAGCAGATCATCGGCTTCCTCTTCATTGCGTTCGATATCCGCATTTCTGGTAACACGAAATACATTGGCACTCAATATTTCCACACCGGGGAAAAAACGTCCAATTTTGGCAGTGATTAAATCTTTTGTTGAGATGAGAGTTACATTGTCATCCATTCGTCCAAGTTCAATCCAACGGGGTCTGTTGGCCGGTATTTTAATCCGGGCGAAGAGCAATTCACCGGTAGATGGTTTTTTTAATTGAATCGCCAATGAACGGCTTTTATTGGAGATAAAAGGAAATGGATGAGCTTCATCTACAGCTAACGGAGTGATGATCGGATAGAGCTGTGAATTGAAATATTGATCAGCGACTTCCTGTAAATCACCGGAAAGTTCGTCATACGATTTAATGTAAATTCCACTTTTTTGAAGCCCGGGTGCAATTTCATCCAGATAGCAGCTTCTATAGCTTTTGATCATTTTTAACACTTCTCGACGAATGTCTAAAAGCTGTTCTTCCGGTGATTTTCCATCAATTGAGAGTTCTGATACTCCTGCATGCAGCTGTCTTTTTAACCCACCTACACGCTTTTGGAAAAACTCATCCAGGTTTGAACAGACAATGCCTACAAACTTTGCTCTTTCAAGCAGGGGCAGGCTTTTATCTTGTGCTTCTGACAACACGCGCCAGTTAAATTTTAGCCAGCTCAACTCATAGTTATTAAAATATTCACTGCCAAAAATTTTCAATTCACTCGGAGTCAGATCTTTTTTCAGACCTCTGTTTTTCAATATTTTATTCTTCAGTGGATTCGCATCTTTCTTTTTATACTTCTTATTTAAGAAGTTCATCGACTCAAATTTTCGATTGATTTCGGATTCCGGTGATTTCGCCATATTTAAATAATGAATTAATTTCGACTCAATTGATTACTTTCAGAGAGGTTCTTTTATTATAGTTCTATCTGATAAAGCTGAATTTTTTTCCGAATCTGACTTATTATTATTTTCAAGATCAGTATTCAAACATCAACTTAAGTATAATAAGAAATTAGTGTTAACTCATATATAACAGTTTTTTGAATAATCCATTGTTAAACCCGGAAGAAAAAGATATTCAGATTGAGGAGACATTACGTCCCTCTTCGATCCAGGAATTTATTGGCCAAAAGAAAGTGATCAATAACCTGTCCATTTTCATAAAAGCGGCCAAAAAGAGAGGTGAAGCACTGGATCATGTCATTATATCGGGTCCACCCGGACTGGGTAAAACGACACTTGCTCATATTATTTCCCGGGAAATGGGTGTTCAGATTAAACCGACGACGGGTCCGGTATTGGAAAAACCGGGGGATCTGGCGGGATTGTTAACGAACCTTGAGAAAGGAGATGTTCTTTTTATTGACGAAATTCACCGCCTCAATCCGATTGTGGAAGAGTATCTCTACTCTGCCATGGAGGATTATAAACTGGATATTGTGATTGATTCGGGTCCTAATGCCCGAAGTGTACAGATTGATCTGAATCAGTTTACACTTGTAGGAGCAACAACTCGAAAAGGACTTTTGACAGCTCCACTGCGTGCCCGGTTTGGCATCGATATGCGTCTCGACTATTACGATACAGAACTGCTTCAAAGAATTGCCCTTCGAACGGCTACTATTCTTGATTTTGGGATCACTGAGACGGGTGCGTTTGAAATCGCCAGAAGAAGCAGAGGTACACCACGTATTGTCAACAAACTGCTTCGCAGAACCCGTGATTTTGCACAGGTTGAAAATATGACATCAATAGATGATGCCATCGCAGATAAAGCGCTCAATGCCCTGGATGTCGATAAAAACGGGCTGGATGATATGGATGTGCGTATCCTGAAAGCGATCATTGAAAACTACAAGGGAGGTCCGGTAGGACTGGGGACACTCGCCGTTGCCGTAGGCGAGGATAAGGGAACCATTGAAGAAGTCTATGAACCCTTTCTTATTAAAGAGGGATTTATTCAACGAACGCCTAAGGGAAGAGTAGTAACCCTTAAATCCTATCAATACTTAAAAATCGATCCGGGCAAGTCAGGGAAAGATTCTAATAATCCGGGGCTCTTCTGAATATCTGTTTTTGGTTTTTTATTTTCATAATCTGAGAATGAATAACTATGTTTCGAAAACTAATTTTACGATTGAATCATAATAAAATGGAGTAATTCTATGAAAGTAATATTCAAACTGATGGTGGTCATGATCTGTATGGCTTCGGTTGTACAGGCTCAGGATCGACCACAGGTTTTTGAAGGAGCTGAAATCATCCCTATTACCGGGGAGCCCATTTCGAATGGGGTACTCGTTGTACAAAACGGGACTATCACGGCAGTTGGGGCAGCCGGTTCCGTATCGATACCAAGAAATGCAGAGCGTTTTGATATGACCGGCAAAGTAATTATGCCCGGAATCGTTGATACGCACTCTCACATAGGTGAAGGAGATGGCGGTGACCGTTCGGCGGCCTTGCATCCGGATGTACGTATCCTCGATACCATCGACCCTAGAAGCAGTACGTTTATAAAGGCACTCTCGGGAGGAGTCACATCGGTTAACATTATGCCGGGTTCAGGGTTACTGATGAGTGGCCAGACCGTTTATGTGAAACCGAAACCGGCCAATACCATCGAAGAGATGTTGATTATTGTAGATGAAGAGACCGGTATTTATGGCGGACTAAAAATGGCGAATGGTACGAATCCGCTTCGTGCTGATGGAAGTCCCGGTACACGAGCGAAATCGGCCGCACTGGTTCGCAACATGTATATAGAAGCTCAGGAATATAAGGCTAAACTTGAAGAAGGAGCTGATGATCCTGAAAAAATGCCGGATCGTAATCTTCAGATGGAAACACTGGTTGAAGTGTTGGAAGGTAAACGTATTGTTCACAACCATACTCATCGCCATGATGATATTTTGACAGCGATACGACTTGCTGATGAGTTTGGTTATCGGTTAGTGTTACAGCATGTGAGTGAAGGTTGGAAGGTTGCGGATGAAATTGCAGCTTCCGGATATCCTGCATCCATCATCACACTCGATTCGCCCGGAGGTAAACTGGAAGCGATTAACCTGGTGAATAAAACCGGAGGCGTTCTGGAAGAGGCGGGGGCGCTTTTTGCGTTTCATTCGGATGATCCGATTGTGGATTCAAGATTTTTACGACGATCCGCAATCATGGCGGTAAAAGAGGGAATGAGTCGGGATATGGCTTTAAGAGCCTTGACGATCAACGGTGCTATGATGATGGATATCGATGACCGGGTTGGGTCGCTGGATCCGGGTAAAGATGCCGATTTTGTGATTCTTTCGGGAGACCCTTTTAGTGTCTATACACACGTAGAGCAGACTTGGATTGAGGGGGAAAAAGTGTGGGATCGTGAAGATCCTGAAGATCGCAAGTATGCAACCGGCGGTTATGAAATCTACCGGGCAGCAGCCAACCATCATGTACATATGGAGGGACACTAATCATGAACAGTTTAATTAATAGAATGACCAAAATGATGACCTCAAAAAGAAACATGTGGATCACTTTTTCACTCGTAATGATGGGCCTGTTAGTTGGGCCACTGACCGAAAGTGCAGACGCTCAGATCGCTGTAAAAGGTGAGATTGTATATACAATCGATGGAGATCCGATTCAGGATGGTGTGGTCTTAATTCGTGACGGAAAGATTGAGCGGGTAGGCAGTGCAAATCGTGTACGTATCCCATCGGGTTATGAAGTGCATGAGGCAAAAGTAGTGACACCGGGCATGATTGATGCACGTACCGTAGTTGGCTTGGCCGGTTATTACAATCAGCAGCACGATCAGGATATTCTGGAAACATCCAATGCGGTTCAGCCGGAACTTAGGGCAATGGACGCTTATAATGCACAAGAGTTTCTGGTCGGTTTTGTGAAGAGTAAAGGGATGACGACTCTCCATACCGGTCATGGTCCGGGAGCAGTGATGAGCGGTCAGACGATGATTGTAAAATCAACCGGCCGTACACTGGATGAAGCGTTAGTAGATTCTACAACGATGATTGCGATTACACTGGGGTCCAGAGTGAGGAGTAATTTCAGTTCTCCGGGAACACGATCCAAAACAGTATCCGTGTTGCGGCAGGAGTTAATCGATGCACAAGCTTATGCAGACAAAAGAGCGGAAGGTGAAGACCAGAGCCGGGATCTGAAAAAGGAGGTACTTGCAGATCTGCTGGATGGCAAAGTAAAAGCGATGGTTTCTGCCAATACAGCCAGTGATATTGTGACGGCTCTGCGAATTCAACGTGAATTCGGATTCCCGATGGTTCTGGAAGGAGCTGCAGAGGCGTATCTTGTACTAGATGAAATCAAAGCATCGGGAGTGCCGGTGATTTTGCATCCGCCGATGATTCGTCCATCCGGAGAAGTGAAGAATGCCAGTGTCGAAACAGCGGCAAAGTTACAAGAAGCCGGTATTCCCTTCGCATTTCAGAGCGGTTATGAAGGGTATGTCCCTAAAACCAGAATAGCCCGTTATGAAGCTGCTATTGCGGCTGCAAACGGACTGGGTATGGAAGATGCGCTATTTGCTACAACCCTCGGAGCGGCGCAGATATTGGGTGTCGATGGAAGAGTAGGCTCTCTGGAGCAGGGCAAAGATGCGGATTTGGTTCTGTTTGATGGAGATCCATTCGAGTATCTTACCCAAGTTGAAGCAGTGATTATTGACGGGGAGGTGGTATATTTGCGTGAATGATCAATTTGTGGCGATAGATTATTGATGTGTATCAGAACAAGGGGTTAGAAGCCCCTTGTTTTTTTGGGCTGCAAAATAGTTGTAAGAATATCGGTAGCGGTTTGTGTGACAGGCTTTTATTATCATACTAAATCAAACTGCAATAGTGCACATTTTTTGATGCCGGACAGATAAATTCCAAATATTGACAAAAATGAATCTATTTACCGACTCTGTCATGTATAATGCTCTTTTGGAAAAGGATTCATCCTTTGAAGGGCTTTTTTTTACAGGGGTAAAAACGACCGGAATATTTTGTCGACCCACCTGCCGGGCCAGAAAACCGAAAAAAGAGAATGTCGAGTTTTTTGAAAAGGCAAAAGATGCCTTGGTGCATGGTTACCGTCCGTGTAAAATCTGCAAGCCTCTAGAGAAGCCGGGGAATACACCGGAGTATATTCATAAGATTTTGGATGATCTTGCCGGAGACCCCTCACTAAAGCTGAAGGAACAGGATCTGCGAAACAGGAATGTTGAGCCCAACACGATACGGCGATGGTTTTTAAAACACCATGGAATGACATTTCACGCGTACCAGCGGATGTTGCGGATAAACACGGCGTTCAAAAAGATCAAAAAAGGAGAATCGGTTACAAACGCTGCGTTTGATTCAGGATACGACTCCCTTAGCGGATTTAACGATTCATTCAAATCTGTATTTGGGGTTGCACCTTCTCAAAGCAAAGAGAAAAAGATGCTGGATATTACAAGATTAGAGACACCACTGGGGCCAATGATTGCATGTGCAAATGAAAGGGGAGTTTGTCTGCTCGAATTTACCGATCGAAAGATGCTCGAAACGCAGTTTAAAGATCTGGCCAAGCGGTTGAATGCAACGATTTCCCCGGGTGATAACAATCATCTTAAATCGTTGGACAACCAGCTAAACGAATACTTCGAGGGCACACGAAAAAAGTTTGATCTCCTTCTTGAAACACCGGGATCGAAATTTCAACAATCGGTATGGAGGCAGCTTCAGTCCATTCCGTATGCAACCACACGATCATACAAAGAGCAGGCAGAGGCAATTGGCAACCCTGCTGCTGTACGAGCTGTGGCCAATGCAAATGGGATGAATCGTATTGCTATTGTGATTCCCTGTCACCGTGTAATCGGCTCAGATGGCAAGCTCACGGGATATGGCGGAGGCCTCTGGCGGAAAAAATACCTTCTCGATTTTGAGATGAAAAATCAATAAAAAAGAGTCAATGGATATTTAGTCGGAAATTGTGTTTTACTACACTTATTCTCTTTTCGACGGGCTTTATTATTCATGACGAATCGATTAAGCAGGCTCATCTCAACGTTAACTTATTTACAATCTAAACGAATTGTAAAGACCCAAGAGATTGTGGGTTATTTGAGATGATTGTTTAATTTTGTATTTATATTTAGTTGTACTTCGTTGATTGCCATCGGATTAAAATCTTTAGAGGAGAGTTTGTATGATTCATTCAAAATTGCTTACTGCAACACTATTTCTATTTCTGCTTACTGCCTGCAGTGGGGATAGAAACGAAACAACAGAGACTGTGTCAACAAGAGCCGTAGAAGTAACAGCACTGCATGATCATGACACAAATGAACATATGTTTCAATTGAGCAGTGATGAGATATCGTCAGGATGGACTACCTTTCAGTTCCAAAATGCATCTCCTTACGATCATTTCTTAGTTATTTATAAGGTACCGGATGAAGGTATTGCCGCTGCGAAAGCAGCAAATGAACCTCTGCTTGAACATTGGTTTGAAGGGGTAACCGTACCTTTCCAGATGGAATACAACCCCTATGTGAATGGAGATATTGACTATGGACAATTTGTAGATAATCTTGTCGCCTCCATTATGGAAAAAGGCCCTTGGTTTTTTGATCCCGGCGCGCCACCGATGGGCGGACCCGGTTTTACTGCTGCCGGACTAACATCTGTAACAACTGTTTTTCTTGAGTCCGGTGAGTATATTCTCGAATGTTATGTAAAAAATGAAGGGGAAGTGTTCCATTCATATATTGGTATGCTTGAGCATTTAACTGTAACGAATGATTCTTCTGGTAATGATGAACCTATTGCCACTATTTCTATGAATATTTCAACTACCGAAGGTATTCAGGTGGATCAGGAATTAAGTGCAGGGAGTCATGTGGTTGAGATAAATTTTGAAGACCAGACATCCTATGAACATCTTCTCGGGCATAATGTTCAGTTGGTAAAACTAAAGGATAAAGAGAATGAAGAACTGCTGAGCAGACTCGCATCCTGGATGGACTGGAGGCAAAAAGGAAGTCTTGTTAACCGGGCACCCGGTGGTGTCCTTTTCCTGGGTGGAACAATGGAGATGACTAAGGGTGGTGTTGCTTATTTTCATGTTGATCTTGAGCCGGGTGATTATGCGTGGATTGCCGAAATTCCCAATCCGGCTGTTCATGGTATGCTGAAAACCTTTACGGTATCGGAATAAAATTTACCGGAAAGTGCGGCCGCTATAGTTCTTGCGACTTCTCTTTAATCAACACGTTTAAAATAGAGTGGTTGAGGGAGTAGTCAACGGGCAGATCGATCAGGTGAACACCCTTGGAGTTTAGACACTTCGTCAATGTATTGCGGAACTCTTCATCACTGTCGGGCCTGTGGCCTTTGGCCCCATAACTGTTGGCATACTGTACAAAGTCAGGGTTGTTAAAGTCGAGGCCGTAATCGTCAAACCCCATATCTTCCTGCTTCCACTTGATCATGCCATAAGAACCATCGTTCAAAACAATCACAACCAGATCCAGATTATTTCGTACAGCGGTTTCGAGTTCCTGGGAGTTCATCATAAACCCCCCGTCACCACAAACAGCTACTACTTTCCGATCCGGATGTATCATTTTGGCCATCAAAGCAGATGGCAGCCCTGCTCCCATGGATGCCAGCGCATTGTCGAGAAGCAGTGTGTTCGGGGTGTAGCATTTATAATTGCGGGCAAACCAGAGTTTATACACGCCATTGTCGAGTGTGATGATATCTTTATCATCCAGTTCGTTTCTTAAAATATTAACGAGACGCTGCGGGAGCATTGGGAAACGGGTGTCTTCAAAATATTTGCTTAAGTGTCCATCCACATCCTTTTTCACTTTGTTATAGAAGGTGCAGTCCCACGCAGAGTCTTTGCTGATCTGTTTGCAAATATGGCGGATGGAGGTTTCAATATCACCTACTACATTCAGTTGGGGAAAGTAAACCGCATCTACTTCAGCGGGAAAAAAGTTGAGGTGAATCACCTTTTTGCCGTCGTGTTGCATAAAAAAAGGCGGCTTTTCAATGGCATCGTGTCCAACATTGATAATAAGATCGGCTTTGTCGATGGCGCGGTGCAGAAAGTCGTGGTCGGAGAGTGCTGCAGTTCCCAGATACCGCGGATGACGCTCATCAATCACCCCTTTGCCCATTTGGGTGCAGAAGAAGTGAATACCTGTCCGGTCGATAAATTCAGTAAGTGCATCACGAGTATCTTTGCGATTAGCACCTGCGCCGATCATCAAGAGAGGAAATTTTGACCCTTCAATCATCTTTACAGCATCCAGGATGGCTTCATCATTGGCATCCGGCCGGCGATGACCTACCACATCAAAAACCCTGCTGTCTGTTTCTTCTCTTGCGATATCTTCCGGCAGTTCAAGATGCACGGCTCCCGGGCGTTCCTCCACTGCCAGACGAAAACACTCACGGATCAGAGAAGGAATGGTGTTGCCGTTCACCACCTGTTTGGTAAATTTGGTGAGGGGTTGAAGCATATCCACTACATTCAAAATCTGGAAGCGGGCCTGTTTACTGGTTTTGATCGGTTTTTGGCCGGTGATCATCATCATAGGCATGGCTCCCAGCTGGGCATAAGCTGCGGGGGTAACCAGGTTTGTAGCACCGGGCCCCAATGTGGCCATACATACGCCGGGTTTTCCTGTCAGGCGACCATAGGTTGCAGCCATAAATCCGGAGCCCTGTTCGTGGCGGGTTAAAATCAGTTTGATGGACGACTGTTTTATCGAGTTTAGCAGATCAATATTCTCCTCTCCGGGCACGGCAAAAATATATTCAACCCCCTCATTTTCAAGTGCTTTTACAAACAAGTCGGATGCTTTCATGATAGATGGTTGATTTAATTGGTGAAGTTTCTGAAGTAACCGGATGTTCTTTTCTGCATGTTAAAAGATACCTTCGTTTAAGCTAAGTCATTGCTCTGATTTCATTTACTCTTGGCGTAATCTACCTAAATAAAGCATTTTAAACCTGAGTTCGTTTCATTCTTGGAATCCCTCTATTGTTTATATACAATCTTTATGCAGTATCAAGAATCAGAATGCCCACGAATGGATAAGCATCAGAGTAAAGCTTGCAGATTACTTGTTATACTGAATATATTTAGCAATCTTATTTTGTCCAACATTAGCTCTCTAGTGGCGTTATTCAATCATTGAATCTATATTGATGAGAGAAAAGGGTGAATGACATGCTAAAAAAAATCAAACCTTACCTTCGCTTTTGGAATAAAAAACCTATTTATCATGTAGATGTGTCTGCATACGGAGGGTTCCGAATGGATATCGACAAATATTATTCATTGGATGAGAACAAAAAAGAACTCAAAGTTATAAACAAAAGTTTCGGTAAAATATTTATCAACAAGGAAGAAAGAGAAAAATCAATTTCTTGAACACTCAAAATCCCATATTACAGCTTCGATTTATAGGTGAAAACATGTCACCGGGAAAGTTCTCTGCTATGGAATTGGGAAATTTGTTGATTGAAATACAGAAGTCTGTCATAGCTATTACCGGAACACCTAATGATGATATTGACAAAACAGGTTGTATCAGCCTTAAAGAAATCAAAACAGAATCGGCCGGATTCCATTTTTATTCGAATCAGCCACATGTAAATGATGCCTGTATTCGGTTAATTAAAGCCGTGGATAAAAGAGATTTTACGGGTTTACCACGCAGCTCTTTTGAAGGGATAAAGCATATTTCAAAAATTACCAAAGAGAAAAAGTGCGAAGCAGAATTGAAAAATAGTACAAGTACAACGTCTGCCATTGCAACTCTGAAAGAGAATGACAATCTGATATTCCCGGAATATATACTACTCAAAGACACCAGGGATTTTTACGGAGAAATTACACGAGTCGGCGGAGTAGAACCAAGAGTGCAGTTTAAAACGTTTTCAGGAAGAACCCATCATGCAGATGTTTCAAGAGAGTTGGCACAACAAATCGCGAGTAAATTGTATCAAACGGTGAAGATGAAAGCAGAAGTGCGGTGGATTGCTGCTTCAGATGGATACGAAGAGATAAAAATTGTTGATGTAGAGGACTATAAAGTAGAATCAAATACCTGGCTATTTGATGAGTTGAGAGAGACGTTGGGGAGTTACTCTGATAAGTATGGTTCGGACTTGGAAGGGTTAATAAATGATTAATTCAACATTTCAATCTGCTTAAAAGCAACTTCTAGATGTAATGGCTTCATAATGGATCTTTTACGATTGGTCCATCTATGCACTTCATTTTTCAGCTCATCAAATTCAATATCTGGTTTTTGTTGCTTTATGAAATCAACTGTAGCTAATAACTCAAGCCCATAAGGAGATTCAAATCCTTCTATAAAATTTTTGAATCTTTGAATCCGATATTTTTGATCTGTAGTTAGATTATTCTTGACATATTCTTTTACTCGTGGCAATTGCTTTTCAGATAATCTTACTTTTGTATCCGGTTTGTTCTTTTCAGATTGGTATGTGAGATAAAAGCCATTTAAATGTTTAAGTAAATGATTTAGATTATGAGCATATGGCCCATAATGACCTTTTTCATAATTTAATTTAAGAGGCTCTCCAAGTCGTTGAAGAAAATAAGCGGTTTTCTGAACCACTAACAGATTAATTTCATAACCTAGAATTCTGTATTCATTTAATGCATATAATAGCATTGCCCTGCCGGATGTAAGCTTTACTTCCTTCTTTTCTTGTATTGTTTGATCATTAAAACCAGGTTCAAATATGACAAATTCTCTTTCTTTAGCCATGGAACTTAAATAATGCTCCATAATGGGCTTAACTTCATCCCAATTGAGTTTACCATTACCACAACCCAAAGGTGGAATAGCGACCGATTTGATATCTTTGCTTTTAATGATTTTAGCTAAAGATTCCATTCCTTCACGAATGTATGATAATTTTGAAGGGTGTCTCCAATGCTTTTTGGTAGGAAAATTGATTATATATTTTGGCTGTAATTTATTTGTTTCTGTGATTAGTAATGATCCTATCTGTAGTTTACCCTCATCCACTGCTTGTTTATATTCTTTAAAATTGTCCGGATAAGCTTTTTTGAATGCCAAAGCAATGCCCTTACCCATTACCCCTACAGTGTTGACCGTATTAACCAGGGCCTCAGTATCAGAATTAAGAATATTACCTGTTTTATAACGTATCATAATTAGTAGTAGTAATCGGTCTTTATTAATACAGTACAAGAAATATTTCTCGAATTCAATATATTTTGCACATATTGTTTAGCTGTACTATTGTAAACACATATTGATTGTATAGCGATCCACGGTATTGATTTATTTACCAAAAATTCGGCCTGTTTACGCCTTTTCCTATCGGGGTCGTTCTCGTTATTATTCCAATATTTGGCTTTTACGATATTCCAATCTACTTGAGCAAGATCTCTAAGGTCTTTATAACATCCCGAAAAATTGTGGTATCCATGTCCGTCAAAAAAAACATAATCACAAGCTTGCTTTAGGATTGAGTCCACGGTTACAATTAAATAGATTATATCTTCTTGATTTCGCTTTATGACATTATTATAACCATGTTTGATTTCATAGAGCATTGGAGACCGTGGGCCAAAATAAAAAGAAATATAATCCCGGAAAGTTTCACCGGGCTCTATAGGGATAACTTTTGAACCCCTACTTTGTATTAATGTTATATCCCCTATTCCCAAATAGTCTGGATCGCTATCTAGATGGTTTGGGCAACGTAACTCCTGTTCATCCAAAATAAAAGGCAGATTATCTACATGTATAATTCTGTATAAGTAAACAGGTGATGGTATGTTACCAGTTTTGGACAATTTCCAGAATATTTTATTTGAAAGTTATTAGCAATATAATAGATGTTCAGGACTATTAATTGAGCTCAATACTGTTTGGATGAAACAAAAAAAACCAAAGTCTTGATTAACTTTGATTGGAATTGATATAGATAGAAAATAATATTAATCCATCCTGCCACATATACTACATTGTGACAGGAGGAAATCGACAAGTTTACTTTTTCTTTGTTTTAGGAACAGCTTGTGAAAGAGCACTCCCCGCTGCTTTTTTTGAGTCTTTTCCTGTTCTTTTATCTCTTAAGACTTTAGAAGCGGAACTGGCAGCTGCTTTACTGTTTTTTATGATTTTCATATACATAGAGCAACCGAACGTTATCAATCGTCCGGAAGAAAAGAAGAAGGATTTGCTGAAATTACCGATCGTTATTCGAACCTTCGAGGTGCACTACGATGTTTAATTGATGATTGTAATGTATCTTTAAAAGAAAACCCTCAAATTAGCCTTGAGCTTTCATAGACTTTGAGCACCACAGAATACATAACAAACGATTTTAAAAAAAAAGTGTCTGAGACGGTCAGACTGATGGAGGAAGGTGTAAATCGATTCCGGGTTTTTACTCCATTCACTTTTGATGACGGAGATGGGTTTTCTATTGTTCTTCAAAAGAATGGTAAGGGTTGGCTGTTAAGTGATGAAGGTCATACGTTTATGCATATGAGCTATGAAATGGATATGGCTGCACTTGAAAAAGGTAATCGTGCGGAACTGCTTGATTCAGTTTTAAGCAATTTCGGGATTACGTATTCCGATGGGTCACTTGAATTACGGTTTAATCCTGAAGAAGCAGGGAATGCTTTATATTCCTATCTGCAAGCATTGACAAAAATAACGGACTTAAGCTACCTGAACCGTGAAATTGTTAAATCCACCTTTATAGAAGACTTTAAACAAACGATGGAGTTTGAACTGCCATCGGGCCGCTATACTTTGGATTACCACTTTGGAGATCACGATCCTCAAAAAAGTTACCCTGTGGATTGTTATGTAAATGGAATGGATATTCCTTTGTTGATTTTCGCTATACCAAATGATGACAAATGCCGGGATGTCACCATTAATCTCCATCAGTATGAACGATGGGGGATCCCTTTCCGGTCAATGGCTATTTTTGAAAACCAGACTGACATTAACCGAAAAGTACTGGCCCGCTTCAGTGATGTATCGGATAAGCAGTTTTCCAGTTTGGTTTCGAACCGGGAGCGGATACATAACTATTTGGAGACTTATATAAAATAAGATTAAGATGTAAGTAAGTTCAATTCTACTCTTGATTCATGATTCTATTTCATTGTCTGCCAGCGACGGATAATTTCGTAAATATTCATAGTACCTTGCGGATTATAGCCCATAATTGAGATCGATTTTTATTGGTTCATCTTGTTTGGATGACCCCAAAAAAATCAAAGTCGTGCTTAACTCCGAATGGGATCTGTCTGCCAGGCTCCAGGTAGTGATCCACTCACAAAAAAGTGGGGAATACTAATGGCCCCGGGGTGGGGAATACTCGTGACCCTCGACACGATAGTATATGGATGATTTGATTTTAGCTCTTTTGATTCTCAAATGTACCTAAATTTTGGATAGTTTTTAAGTTGTTAATTAGCTGTTTTTCATCATTTTGTGTGCTCCGAACTTGGTGTCTGGAATAAGGTTAAAGTTCTCACACAGACTAGGAACCCCGTTATAAAGGAAAAAAATTTTATAGATAATATCCAAAACTTTGTGTTATTAAAATTATAAAATGAACGATGAAGCTAAAAAGTATAATCAACAAACCATATATTTCATAACTAAAGGCACTGAGATCAAAAGCGCTGTATTTATCCTTTAAATCTTCTACATTCCTTTCAATAAGTGATTCTAATTCTGCCTTGGCTATTGTAATGTCACTTTTTATACTCGAAATTTCTTCATCTATTTCTATCACTTTATTTTCAAATACTTTTAGCTTTTCTATAATCAGTTTGTTAATCGATGAATCTTGATAAATTTCCTGTTCAGGATTAAAATTCTTTCTCTCACCTGAAGATTTAATATAATCTGTTGGAATTCTGATTTTAACTCCCGACCTGATCTTATCAGAAAAAATTATGTCTTTTAATACCATGAATATATTATGATCTTTAGATTCTAATTTTGTCTTTAAACCATAGAAGATGAATCCATAGCCAGTGAGCTTTAAAATAAAATTAATTGAATCACCTATTAATTTACTATGATAGGGACAAAAAAAAGACAAAAAGATTGCAATACAAGACACTGAAATAATGGAAACTGTAAACCAAATTCTCTTAGACGTTATGATTTTATTTGTACCCATCGTACCTGTAGTTTTACTATTTAATTTTGATTTTTTTTACCTTTCAAATCTGTAATATAAATTGTGCAATAGATGGAAAAATTAAAAATCATTATCATTTATATTCATCCCAAATATCACTTTCTATAATACTAAGTCAGTGATTTAATCATTTTCTACCTCCACAACCCTAACCTCATCCTCACTCAATCCATACAACTCATACACCATCGCATCAATCTCGGTATCCGTTTGGGTAATTTGGGATTTCAATTCATCGGTTTTAATTTTTTGTTCATTGATGTACTCCATCCATTCGGCATTTTCGTAAAGGGTGTGGGAACCCTGTTTCTTTATCAATTCGGCTAGAAGTTGCTTTTAGGTGAACTCATACCAGTCTTCAAGTTTCCCACTGAATTTACAGATGTCGAATTTGGGTGTGATAAAACGAATAACCCTCTGATTTTTCACATATAATCCGGAAGTAATTGCAGACATCATTTAATTACCAGCTGAAAGAAATTCACTGAATTTACTTACATTTTTATCTTCCAGTTCTTTTTCTTCTTCTTCAAAAAGGTCCCAGGGTTTGAGTTTAAATGGGAGGGTATTGTCATGATGCAAGTCATGAATAACAACCTTTTGTTTACTTCCCTTGGGCTCATTAAAAAACACAACATGCCGTCCTTCCGTATGTAAACCTAAATTACCTGACAACTCGGTAAGACCACTTATTAATGCACGTATTTGATATATTTTATTCTCAATAGAGTAATGATCAGTAGATGTATCTATCACATTTCCGGAATAAATTTTTCCATTCGCTCCGATATAATCCACTTCATGATTACTTAAAATTGATTTTACGCGATCTTTGGGAACCCGGTACCTGATATCTACCCGCTCAGACACTTGTGAAGCTCTTAACGTTTCTTCAACTTTTTTTTTAAATGTTACAGTCTCTTTTTTATCAAAACGGTAATTTTTATCAACTAACAGTTTAAAGAGAGAATCAAAATCTTCGCGTTTAAAGTCACCAATATTTTCAGCTGGCTTAGAATAAAGTATCAAATTGTTGCTGTAGCGATTTAGATAATCGAAATAGCTGTTCGTAAATGGATCTACATCGAAAGCTTCTTTTTGGTTATTATCTTCCGATAAGCTATCCACCTTCCTTTTTACATTCTTGAGGAGCTTTTCAACAGAATCTACTGCTTCACTATCAATTATTTTTGAGGCCACTTTTAACTTGTCCCCAGAATAATCAAACAGTGGTTTCCGGTCTGCATTCAAGAGCATTCCTACTGCTATTTTTTCATCTGAAATAGATTCCGACTTCAAATATAAGACGCTATAAAAGGGTTTCATGGCTTTTCCCGTAAGTATTTAATGTAATCCGTAATCTGATTTTTTATTTCTTTCAACCTTTCATCTGATGTTAAAAATCTCAGTATATAATCTGTTGTTGCATTATTACTATCCCACGATTCTGGATATGTTTGGCTAATCGATCGTAATAATTCTCTAATATCTAAACCATTTATGACAGAGAAAAATTTCTCTACTTCCTCATACAAATTGTTTTTAGAAACCCATCCAAGCATTTCATAAGCGTAATTTGTACTCAAGAATCCATTAGAATATACATCTATTTCTGATACAATGTCCTCTAACGGATGTTCGGTAATTTTATTAAACGCTTCAAAATGATCAAATACCACTAAATTCTGTTTTTTCCCTCTCGTTAAAAAAAGATTATAATTTTGAGCAGTCCGGTCATTATTACCAATCCACAAATCAAATAATCCAACTCTGAGCAAATGCTCCGGAAAATCAATCCGATTGAATTCATGTTTACTGAATATAAACTCAAGCAGAGTTAGTTCATTTTCTGCGTTTCGTACTTTTTTTGAACCAAAAGCGATCTTTCCTTGAGTTAAATGATCAGCGTATTGAAATTCTTCCGGTGTCGGATGATCTCCAATTACAACATAAGCAATTTCTGGTGTTTCAAGATGTAACCGTTTGGCTAAAAAATGGCAGACAATTTCTGCTATTAAACCATCTATTTCTGATGCTGTACGATTATATTTTACAAAGTAAACATCCAATCCACTTTCTGATCTGCAGATAGCTTCAATCGGACGATTATATGTCTCTTTTTGACTTTTTAGCTGTATGGAATGAACGGTTTTTATCAAACTCCCCCCTCCACAACCCTAACCTCCTCTTCATTCAACCCATACAGCTCATACACCATACGGTCGATCTCTTGATCGGTTTGGGCAATTTGGGATTTCAATTCATTGGCTTTCGTCTTCTGTTCGTTGAAGTACTCCATCCATTCGGCTTCTTCTTTGAGGGAGAGGGTTACTTTTTTCTTTTTCAGCTCTGCCAGGAATAGCTTGAAGGTGAGCTCGTGCCAGTTTTCGAGTTTTCGGCTGAGTTTATCGATGTCGAATTTGGACAAAAGTAGATTTGAGAATTGTTCAGTATGCTCATACAGCTCAGTATATAACTTCTGCATTGAATCTGTAAATGAAATTAATTTTGCAGATTCTTCTTGACTAATTTTAGGAACTGGAAACTTCTCTAAGGTATTTACATTGATTTTTGGATATGCCGCTCTGCTCAAGTTGACGTTTTCCAGTTTGAAAAACGTTGCGCAAAGTTTACTGACTATTAATGGCAGAAATATTTTCGGATTAATAGTATTATCTTTCGGAAGAAGAGTAAAGATGTCGCTATTATTAATGATTTTGTTCTCTAAGTATAATCCATCAATTTTTTCACCAGAAAGTATTCTATTTAATAATATCCTTTTCCCTTCAAATAGATCTTTACTTCGTGGCGCAGCAAGATTTTCTCCATATTTAATAAATCCACTTGTTCCTTTCATCATATAGCGTTGAACATTTCTCGCTTTTAGTAATGGCAAATAAGAATCATCAATTTTAGAATCTGAATGATAAATTCTATCATTCATCATTTCTCTTGACTGTTCTGGAGTACCTTTTCCTTTTTCGTAAGGTTGCATCCCCTTCTTGAAATTAAAGTAATTTTTAAGAGTTGTTTCTCCGTTTAATTCAAGTTTTGGATGAAAACGCACTTCAATTTCTTCGTCATTTTTATTAAAGTAAGTTTCTTCATCAAAATGCCATTCATTTGAACTTATTGATAGTAATCTTTCCTGGATTGACTTAAAACTTGGATCAATTGATTTCACTTTTGTTTTCTTTGGATAAACTTCGCCATCTATTCTCTTCCCAATAAGTATACACGCATCAACAGTAGCGTCATCGAATACCTCAAAAAGATTTATTATTTCTTCAACTTGATGTCGTTGAAAAACTAATTTCCTAAGTCTTGAATCATACTTAGTAGAGAGCCAATAATTTGGAATGATAATTCCGTAATAACGCCCATCTTTTATTAATTCAAGAGCCTTTTCAGTAAAAATCCCATATGTATTAATCTGATATTCAGCAGTTTCAAAATTATCATATATAAAGTCCTTTGTTGCTTTATCTAAAGAATGTGACTGAACATAAGGCGGATTCCCAATCACTACATCAAACCCGCCATTTTTGAACACTCCTGGGAACTCTTCTTCCCACTTAAAAGCTTTATTACCGGCCACCATCGGATCATCAATCAGCGAGTTGCCGCATTTAATGTTGTTGTTCAGTGAGGTCAGTTTTCGCCCTTTTTGAGCGGTGCGTAGCCAGAGGGAGAGTTTGGCAATCTCAACCGACTCTTCATTGATATCCACCCCGAAAAGATTGTTTTCCAGGATACTGGCCTCTACATCAGGATACACAATACTTTCTTCCAACAGTTTAGCCTGAAGTTCATCCACGTAGTGGTGCTCCGCAATCAGAAATTCAAGCGCTTGGTTCAGAAATGCGCCACTCCCACAGGCGGGATCACAAATGGTCAGTTTCAGCAGCCATTCACGGTAAGTTTCCAGTTTATCCAGCAGCTTCTTTTTGGTGGCTTTCTGCCGGTTTGGGATGTACTCTTTGTCCTCAATACCGAGTTCCGATTTCTTCTCCTCACAAAGTTTTCCGACCGTGTTTTCTACGATATACTGTGTAATGTATTTGGGCGTGTAGTAAACTCCGTCTTTCTTGCGACGGGTTTTGGAGGTGTCTACTTTCTGGCCTTCCAGTTCGGCGGTAATCTCCTCAATCTCATTCAGTGAGTGCTCAAAAATGTGACCCAAAATATTGACATCTACCTCAGACGCAAAATCGTAATGACTGAGCTGTAGCGCATGTTTGTAAAGCAGATCATCATCAATGGTGATATTATCTAAAATATCATCATCGGCAAACAGTCCCCCGTTGTAAGGGAAAATTTCGTGTTCTTTTCCTTTGTGGCCGGTGTTCAGATAGCCAAAGTATTTCTTAAATCGGTCATAGAGGGTGACATCCATATCATACTCCTCCCGAAGATCCTGCCACTGCTGTATAATTTTTCGAATGGAGTTGGGTGGCAATAACTGCTGATCTTCTGCAAAAAAGATGAAGAGAAAACGGTCGAGCAGTTTTTGCGTCTTTTTGAAAAGTCGCAATTTGTCATAATCCGTGTTGTGTTCAACCATGCTCTTGAAAATAGCGTCTTTAAACGCCGAATAATCAGCATAGAGCTTCTTGGTCACCTCTTCGTTTTGAGTAAGCGATGCCTCTTTAATTTTTTTCGGCAATCCTTTTTCAAAATTCTTCTGCTCCAAACAGAGCCAAAGTATTTTGAACTCCTTTTTGGTCAGCTCAAAAAGATTAAACTCATAATAATCGACCGCATTGTCGATATAGAAGCGGAGTTTTTCAAAGTTGGAGATCACCACATAATCAGCATGCCGATGATAATTCTTGTAACCAAACGCTTGTTGCTCTACTTTGTCGAGATCCGTGGTGTCGGTTCCTTTCAGCTCGATGATACCAACCACTTTATCATCCACCAGCAGTGCACCATCCGCTTTCTTCGAGCCTTTTTCATCTCGCTGTTCTACTCTCAAATTGTATCCGGATGCAGGATATTTTGTATAACCGAGCACATTTACAAACAGATCGTTCAGAAAACCGCTCTGATACTCCTCTTCTTTGGAATTGCGTATGTTTTCCTGAATCTCCGGATTATGGAAATGAGCAATAAAAGCACTCCACGAATTCTCCAGGTCGGAATCCTTTATCCTCTCTATAAACGTCTTCAGTACTGCACTTTGAAACAGAGCCATTCGTATCGTTTTTCTTCAAAGATCAATATTTATCTAAACAGTATAGTAAAAAGCAACTTAATCGTTTTCCTGAAATTCGTCTTGCTGCATCAGTACTTCACCAAAAGAGAGCTCTTCGCCGGCTAGCACCATAGCCGTAGTGGGAAGATCTTCAAGCCGCTTCTGGATCACTCCGTAATATTCAGTAAAATTTTCGTCCGGTACTTTCATACCCATAATAATCAGATCCACGTCTTTAGAAGAATCATGTAGGATCTCTTTAAACGAACGGCCATTCGATACGATGATTTCAATTTTAGCATCGATACGAATTTTTTTCATGATTTGAGAGATGTTCTTTTTAATATTCTCTATAGCTTTTTCATTATCGATAACCATTTTAACCGTAATATCCGCATCATACCACCGCCGGCTGCTTTGCAGCATATGTGTTAACAAGATCATCAGTCCGCCATTGCCTTTGAGTCCGCCCCACCAGACATCTATTTTTTTGTAGTTGCCAAAATTTTCCTCTTTGTTTGCATGGATGACGACCACATTTCGACGTTGATTATAGAAATACCGTATCATATCGCAGTATTGATCGCGGATGTCAAGATTTTCGCTGTCACCCAAAATGATTGTATTTGGAACCAGTGCCCCCAGTCCATAAGAGTCTACCAAGCGTTTACCGCCTTCAAACGGATCAGGCGCAGAAATAACCCTGACAAGCCCCTGTACGCTTCTTTTGGACAAATATTCAGTAATATTAAATTCCATGTTTATTTTCTGATCAGTTCTAACGGTTGGACTTGTAAGCACTGTGGAAACCGTTAAAATACCCCGGCTCTGGGTAAGAGTGGATGCAAACTCAATCAGGTGCCATCGACGAGTGGGACTTCCCGAGAGAACCAGGGGGTGTGGCCTCCAGGTTTTCTCATCTTTGTCATCTCCCAGGCGCATGAGAGCACCCCGGGCCATCGCCATCCAGATCCCTTTTCTAACATCACCAAAAGTCGTTTTTAGCTCTCTTCTCTCAAGCCAGACAAAAATCATTGCTACAAATACCAGTGCAATGATTGTAGCAGTGGCGTTGATCAGGAACATAACAATCACACACCCTACAGCCCCAAGCAAAGAAAATATCCAGTGGACTTTAAACTTCGGCCTGAAGGACGGACTTCCCAGCAGACTTTCCGTGCCCGAGGCGATATTTAAGACGGCATAGGTGGTCAGAAAAAACATAGAGAGGATCGGTGCAATTAAGTTCAGATCTCCCATGTAAACTGCAATCAGTGCAATAACAAGAGTGAATAAGGTGCCAACGCGCGGCGTATCGTCAACGCCGTCTCCCCGGCCGAGAATCTTGAGACTGCGAGGCAGTACTCCATCGCGGGTTAGTGCCTGCAGCACCCGGGGCGCACCGAGAATGCTGCCTACAGCACTTGAAAGAGTGGCACCCCAAACCCCGATCAAAATAGCATCACCCCACCAGGCCATTTTTCTCATAATCAACGGATCTTCAATCAGGGTGATGGCATCAGCGCGTGTGGCAAGGATGATCGGCAGTACCATATAGATTACATACCCTACACCAATAGCCGCAAATGTGCCTTTGGGTATAGATTTAGCCGGATCTTTCAAATCGCCCGACATATTTACACCCGCCATAATACCGGTTACGGCCGGAAAGAATACTGCAAATACAATCCAGAACCCTTCAGAATGGCGATCAGCTGCACCCCACATCTCAATTGTAGACTCCTCTATGGGGCTTCCAAAAAAGAGGGAGAGCAGTGAGAGCGCAATTCCGAACATAATGAAATATTGAGCTCGTATAGCTGCCTTTGCAGAAACCAGTGCCAGTGCGGCTATGGAGATCGTGGTTACCATTCCGACTGCTTTAAAATTGAGCATTGGAAAGACACTTACTATACTTTCAGCGAAGCCGATTGTGTATAGCGCAACAGAGAGAGCCAATGCAAAAAAGAGTGGTATCCCGATCGCACCGCCCGACTCAATACCCAGCGACCGGCTGATCATATAGTATGCGCCGCCTATCCGAACCCGCTGATCTGTTGCGATGGAGGCAATGGAGAGGGCGGTGAGAAACGTAATGGATGTGGCGATGGTCACAATGAGCAGCGTTCCAATCAAGCCCACGTTCCCGACCACCCAACCGAACCTAAGGTACATAATCACACCTAGAATCGTCAGAATAGATGGAGTAAACACACCCCCAAACGTGCCGAGTCCGGTGTCAGATGGAGTAATTACGTACTCTTGATTGGATTTTTTTTTAAGAAACGGATTTTTCATAAACTTCAAATGAAAGTCAAAGTTCTATACAAAACTCGTCAAATTAATCTGAGATTCACTCTGATGGATAAGCGCACAACTTTATTAATAGAGTGCTGAATATAGTCGTGTTTATGATGGTAAAAAACAACCTTTAATCTCTTTTTGAATTTTCATGGATTAACTTCTCTCAAAAAATCAACATTTCATTCTACCATTAATTCAATTACATTTTAAAGTGATCAATAATTGAATTCATTCTATGAAAGAGAAAATTACAACCAGTTTCAAAAGACTAGAATCTCAACGAAAGGAGTTGATATCTCTCTACGATTCCTTATCAAATGAGCAGCGTTCTTTTAATCCGGAGTCGGATTCGTGGAATCTGTTGCAGGTGATGCGACACATCGTTACATCGGAGCGATTATCACTGGCATACATTCAGAGAAAAATCAGCAGTAAAGCAAATATCCCAAAAGCGGGCATCGGTTCATGGGTTCGTTTTCTCATCTTGCAACTTGCACTCTATTTACCTATTAAATTTAAAACGCCTAAAATTGCGCAAGTGGATGAGGCGCAACCCGACTTTGATACGATGAAATCAGAGTGGAATCAGGTTCGTTATGGTTTTCAGGAATTGATCGATTCAAACGATGCTGAGACACTCGCAAAAGAGATATATCGCCACCCTCGTGCAGGTATGCTCAACATGCTCCAGACGGTAAAATTCATGGAGACCCACATATCACACCATATCAAACAGATCAAACGTATCCGCTCACATACGTCCTTTCCCGGGAAGAATCATTAAGTGAGTTTTTACTTCACTCCGCTTTTATCCTACGCAAATCGTCCCGTAAGGGACCAAACATGGGTAGATAATAAATGGCCATCAATTCCCCCTGTGCCGTAGTTACAGCATATGACGAATCTGCTAATCTCTTTTCCATGTAATCCATATTGCGTACCTACGGCACGCCGGTCATTTCGATATGCCTTTTTCTACCTATGTACAGTCCCTACGGGACAGGTTTCATGAGATACCTGTACAATTAGATAAATCCTGCGGGACATGATTTATGAGTTACACGTATAAAATATTGTGGCGGATCTTTTGTGGTCATTGTTTTGTTTTAAACATTGCGAAAAGTGCCGACATTGAGATCGATTTTTCGTATTTTGTTCGATTCGAATGGAAAACCGATTCATGGCAAAAAAAGAGAAAACAGTTACGGATAACGTCTCAACAAACGGAAAACCTGCTGCAGACCGACCCATCATTGTGAAAGGTGCACGGGTTCACAACCTAAAGAGTATCGATGTTGAAATTCCGAGAAACAAACTCACCGTTGTAACCGGTGTCTCCGGATCGGGAAAATCGAGTCTGGCATTTGATACGATCTACGCCGAGGGTCAGCGTCGGTACGTGGAGAGCCTTTCCAGTTATGCCCGTCAGTTTCTCGAAAGAATGGACAAACCGGATGTCGACTACATGCACGGAATCTCACCGGCAATGGCGATTCAGCAGAAGACCACCAGCAGCAACCCAAGATCTACCGTGGGGACTTCTACTGAGCTCTACGATTATATTCGCTTACTCTACGCCCGCATAGGAAAAACAATCTCTCCCGTCTCCGGCAAGGAGGTACAAAAAGAAAATCCCGGATCGATCATCAACCAGCTTTTTGAAAAACTGGAAGAAAAGACACGTTTTTATGTCCTCTTTCCCTATGAACTACGCGAAGGCAGAAAACAGGAGGAACAGTTTGATGTTCTCAGAGAAAAGGGCCTGACCCGTCTTCTTCATATCAAAGAGGAGAGTATCACCGATCTCACCCGCGACGATTTTAATTCAAAAAAAATTACACCCAAAACCCACCGCGTACTTGTGGACCGCCTGGCCATCAAAAAGGATGACGCCACCCGAAGCCGGATTGCGGAATCGATTGAAACAGCTTTCAGGGAGGGTCACGGCAGATGTACGATCAAAATTCACAAAGGAGAAGAGCTTCAGTTTAGTGAACGGTTTGAGCGAGATGGAATGGAATTTCTGGAGCCCACACCTCAGATGTTCTCTTTCAACAACCCGTTTGGTGCCTGTGATACATGCGAAGGATTCGGGCGTGTAGCCGGTATCGAAGAGGATCTGGTGATTCCCGATCCCGACAGAACCATTCGCGGAGGCGCCGTGGCTCCATTTGATTCACCCAAATTCAGCAAATACCTGAAAGATTTTGTCAGGGTAGCAGCCAAGGAGCAGCTGCCGATCGACGTACCGTACAAAGAACTCAGTAAGGGTGTAAAACGAATCTTGTGGAATGGTAAAGACGGGTATGTGGGGATCAACGGCTTTTTTGAAGAGGTAAAAACTCAGTTTTACAAGGTTCATATGCGGGTGCTCTACTCTCGTTATCGAGGGTACAGCCGATGCCCGGAGTGTGAAGGGTACCGGGTTCGAAAAGATGCACTCTTTGTGAAAATCAACGATCTGCACATTGGTGAAGTGACGGAGATGACGATTGGTCATGCCAGGGTCTTTTTTAATGAGCTCACCGTAACCGAATATGAGCAGTCGGTGGCTGGACAAATTCTGTTTGAAATCAGAAAACGTCTCAAATACCTGGATGAAGTGGGGCTCGATTACCTCACTCTGAACCGGCTGACCAACACGCTCAGCGGGGGCGAATCGCAGCGAATCAATCTGGCTAATTCGCTTGGAAGCTCACTGATTGGCAGTTTGTATGTACTGGATGAACCAACGATCGGTCTGCATCCGAGAGATAATGACCGTCTGATCAACATCCTGAAATCACTCCGGAATATCGGCAATACAGTTCTGGTGGTAGAGCACGATCCGGAGATGATGAAAGCAGCAGATAACATCATCGATATGGGTCCTTTTGCAGGGACACATGGAGGAGAAGTCGTCTTTTCAGGCAGCTATGAAAATCTGGTGAAATCAAATACACTAACCGGAAAGTATCTGAGCGGCAAAAAAGAGATCCCCATACCGGCCAAGCGACGCAAGGGCAATGGTAAATCGATATTGGTAGAGGGTGCATCCGAACACAATTTGAAGAATATAAATGTCGAATTCCCATTGGGCATGCTGATATGTGTAACGGGTGTATCCGGATCAGGGAAGTCTACTCTGGTTCATGATACGCTCTATGCAGCGATCCAGAAAAAACTGGGAACGTGGAAAGATAAAGTGGGGAGAAACAGGGGAATTACTGGCGGACGCTATGCGGAAGCCGTTGAAATGGTCGATCAAAGTCCGATCGGCCGATCTTCCCGATCCAATTCGGCAACCTATACCAAAGCATTTGACGGTATCCGTGATCTGTTTGCGAATACGCGTCAGTCTAAAATCATGGGTTATACCCCCGGTCACTTTTCATTTAACGTACCGGGTGGCCGGTGCGAGGCTTGTCAGGGCGAAGGCGTTCAAAAAATTGAAATGCAGTTCATGGCAGATATCGAATTGGTCTGTGAAGAATGTGCAGGCACCCGTTTTAGAAAAGATATTCTGCAGATAAAGTATCGAGGCCAGAATATTCATGACGTCCTGGAGATGAATATCAGTGATGCCATTGAATTCTTCGTGGATGAGAAGACAATCATCAACAAATTGCAGCCGATGGAAGATGTTGGCTTGGGTTATCTGAGATTGGGTCAGAGTGCAACCACACTCTCCGGCGGTGAGGCTCAGCGTGTGAAGCTGGCCAAGTTTCTCTCCAAGACAACCAGCGAAAAAACACTATACTTTTTTGATGAACCAACAACCGGGCTTCATTATGAAGATATTGCAAAACTACTGGTATCCTTTAATGAACTGGTAGATAATGGCCACTCCGTAATCATCATTGAGCATAATCTGGATGTCATGAAATCGGCTGACTGGATCATTGATATTGGCCCTGAAGGAGGATTTGGTGGCGGACAAATTGTAGCTGTCGGTACTCCCGAAGAGGTTGCAAAAGTTAAAAAGAGCTATACCGGCCAATTCTTAAAAGAGATCCTGCTATCGTGAAGATCTAAATGAGAGTGAAACTTCTCTCAAAAAATGCAGATATTTACTGTGGATACTGACGACTCAAACCATTCATGAATAATTACTGGCGAACATTTTTAGCGACGGTTGTTTTTTTCATCTGCATATTCCCCTCCGTGGAAGCCCAGATCGTTTTGGAGCGTGTCTCGATCACAGAACGTGCTGATGGGTTGGGATTGGTTATTAGAAACCACCTCACTATGCAACCCGACTCCTTTCGGGTTTTACATACTGCCGAAAATCGTATTCAGTTTGTGATTTATTCAGAGGAGATAATGAGTGATGATTTCATTGAGGCGGACTCAATAGAAGGAATTGACTCGATACGCTACTCTGATGGAGCCGGTTATTTTGCTTATGAAATTACAATGCAGGAAGGGTTCCATTTCTTAGCAAATGCATATCCGGATGTCAATCAATCGGATGTTTTGGTCGCATTGGAAAGGGTGACGGCGGATGATCTGTCCGGAGTCATAGAACCGGGTTTGCAGCTGTTTGATGAAGATCAGGGTGTAGTTGAAGATGATATGGAACCGGATTCAGAACAGCCGGAGCCGGTCGCTGAAGATTCAGTAGATGTGAAAGAGAGTAGCATAAACGTACTTTTTGGTATCAAAGCCGGGGTAACTACGGCAGATTTCTATGGAGTTGGATATAGACGCAATGCAAGAAATGGTGTTACGTTTGCTGCTTCGGCTGTCATTAATTTTTCGGCATATCTGCCCTACGATCTGAGTTTAGGCCTGGAAACCGGATTTTATTTTACCCAAAAGGGATTTACCGATCCGGTTACGGCAAAACTGAATGCAGCCGTTGTTGAATTTGATTACATCGAGATTCCAATCCTGGCAAAGCTGAAATTTAGAGAGCAGAACCGATTTTCTCCCCACATTATTTTAGGACCAACTATTGGTTTTTTAGCAAATGCAGAGAGTGTTAGGGATGATGGGGAAAGAAGTGACCTGGCCGAATTTACCCGAACAGTCGATTTTGGTGGAATGGCCGGTGCCGGGGTGGATATCCGTTTGGGAAATTATATTGTCGACCTGCAGATTCGACAATCCCTCGGATTTACGACTCTGTTTGATGAGATTTCATTTGATGAAAATGAAAAACTTCGACAGCTTTCCGTGGTTGTTGGTGTTAGATTTTAGCAGAAAAGACGTTATTGGATATTGTTTTAACGCGATACCGACCCTCAATAGATAGCAGTACTGTTCGTAGTTTGGTTTATAGGTTCTATTCGACTCGTAGTCCAATAGAGGAAAAGATAGATTCCAACTATGGCTGAAAAAATAGTTAATTCAAGAGAAATCAGATTCGCACCATAAGCACCACCGATGATTGCACCCATAAAATACTCCGGATATTTTTTAAATAATCCTTTACTGGGTGTAAATTCCTTAACCTCTTGTTCAATAATCACTTCATTCCCTTTCATTAAGAAGATTTTGAAGTGATATTTGGCTCTGTGAAGGGTAAAAATGCGCACTTTATAATCAGACTCGTTTAGAGTAAAGGGGTGTTCGGAATTTTTTTTGAAGCTCCATTTTTTTGAGACCAGTATATCATCAACATAGAGTTTTTCTATTCCGTTGTAGAGTGAAATCCAAAATTTGATTTTGGTACCATTCAGGATATAAATAAAATCACCACCTTTGTGCAGAGAGATTTCAACACTGTGAATCTCCCCGATATCCGTACTCTTCATAGGTTACTTTTTTTTCTTTACCGGCTCTGACAGGTCTTGAATTGAGAGCCCTTCCATCAGTGCATCATAGCTGGAAAGATCTTTAGGAAGAATAATTTCATTCTCTTTCCGAGCCAGTCCTGATAAATGGCCGATATATTTCTCACTCAATTGAAGTTTCATAGCTTCCGTGCCTCCCGGCTGGGTAAGGGCTTCAGCTATTTGCTCAATAGAAGATGCAGTTGCCTCAGCAATGGCTTCAATCTCTTGTGCGCGTCCTTCAGCTTCATTAATCCTCCGCTGCATTTCTGCCTCGGAGATGTTGATAATTTCAGCACGCTTACCTTCAGCTTCATTCACTTTAGAACCCTGTACACCTTCCGATCTGGCGATAATGGCACGACGATCACGCTCTGCAGTCATTTGCCTCTCCATCGCATTTTGCACAGTGCGAGGTGTTAAAATATTCTTTATTTCATATCGATGGACTTTAATTCCCCACGACTTCTCCATCTCACTCAACACTTTTACTACTTCAATGCTCATTTTAGCACGTTCTTCAAACGTTTCATCCAGATCCATCAGGCCGATCACAGATCGGGTTGTCGTTTGTGACAACTGAACGGCAGCGTAACGATAATCAGTTACTCCATAGCTTGCATTAACCGGATCCATCACACTGATGTAGATGACACCGTCCACTTCAACCTTTACATTATCTTTGGTGAAGCACTCCTGAGGCTCAACTTCAATGGTCTCCTCTCTGAGATCTTGCTTGTAAACCACCTTGTCCAGAAATGGAATCAGGGCATGAAAACCGGGTCCAAGCGTGGTGTGATAATTCCCGAGACGCTCAACGATATGAGCATATTGATTGGGTACCATTCGAATGGCCTGTAAAAATTTAAACGTCAGATAGACGGCAAAAAGTCCCAGTACAACTTGGCTGAAAATTTCTATTGCTTGCATTTAGTTCCCTCCATTATCATTTGATGCCGTTGATCCTGATCCACCGGAAGTGTGGCTGCTTATTTTACCCACTCCTTCAAAGAATGTCTTCAAATTTGCTGTTTCTGTCGGGAGTACAGAGATTTTAGATTTTTTCATAATTTCTCCAAATTCATCGATATACTGTTCAACTAATTTTGTTTTTACAGCGATCTCCCCGCCCGGTTTTGAGATCGCTTCTGCGACTCGCCTTAAGCCTTTTGCAGTGGCCGTTGCTACCAGCTCGATCTCATGGGCGCGGCCTTTGGCTTCATTGATTCTGCGCTGACGTTGTGCCTCGGAGATGAGAACCTGGCTTTTTTGTTCACCTTCAGATTCATTGATACGTGCTTGCCGGTGTCCCTCAGAATTGGTGATTTCAGCTCGTTTCTCTCGTTCAGCTTCCATCTGTTTTTCCATGGTATCAACAATCAGTTTGGATGGACTGATATTTCGAATTTCATACCTGAGGACCTTCACGCCCCAGGGATCAGCTGCTTTGTCAATTTCACGAACGATATTTTCATTCATGCGATCTCGCTCCGA